>ENA-OZFX01000004-OZFX01000004.1-human-gut-metagenome-genome-assembly--contig:-NODE-4-length-109611-cov-25.469103_pt1 | contig 109611 bp, 100 predicted proteins | sample MGYA00244651_ERZ653648 | MGnify/ENA primary metagenome ERZ653648 (study PRJEB26926, sample SAMN06164910) | human gut metagenome | biome: ENVO:00009003; feature: ENVO:2100002; material: ENVO:00002003...
TTGTAATTGATGGTGAAGGTTCAAAGGTTATTTGCAAAGACTAATTTGAAAATTCCAGTTTGCCGAACCGTGAAACCGCCCCCGGCGTGACCTGCTGGTCACGCCGGGGGCGGTCCTGTTATCTGCTGATGCCGCGTCATTTCAGCCGCGCGCGCTGCGCCGCGCAGTAGGCGCGCACGTCGAACGCCTCCGGCACGCTGTCGCGCCGCAGATACAGCGGGTGGTGCGGATGCCCAGCCTTGGAGCGCGCGCCGAACGTCAGCCACTGCGCATGAAACTCCTCGCCGATGGCGAGCATTTCCTCGAGCGCGTCGAACAGGTACGGCCGCTTTTCAATCAGCGTGCCCCACGCGGCCCACACGGCCGGACGGTTACCGGGCGCGTACTGCCCGAGCACGTAGCGGAACGCCGCCATGTTCTGCTCGTGCAGCGCGCGGTTGAAGGTCGTGTCCATGGCGTTCGGGTCGGTCGCGCGCTGGGGGTAGACGTTGAACATCGTGAAGCTGTCATACCCGTTGCCGAGGGCGATGCGCTCGACGCTCTTGAGTGTGTTGTCCAGATCACCGGGCTGCGCGGTCGACGGGTTGATGCCGATGCAGATGAGCGGGTTTTCGCCCCGCGTGCCGAGAATGTAACGGTATTCGGTGTAGTACGGCGGTACGTACAGCCAGCGCGCGGCGTCATAGTCGTCGTGCTGGGAGCAGTGGAGCGCGTCGTCAAAGGTCAGCAGCGCGCACGTCTGGCTCGCGCCCTTAGGAATGTGCATAGGGTGTCCCTCCGATCGGTGCGGTCAGTCCCCGGCGGCCGGGAACGGTTTGGAATAGGCGGTCTTGGCGCTCACGCCAGGCAGACGGCCGATGCGCCCCGCGAGTGCGGAGATCACGTCCTGCGGCGCGTCGAGCACGACGCTGATGATGCTGACGCCCTTGGCGCGGTAGGGCAGGCCCATGCGGCCGATGATGTACTGCCCCGCGTCGTGCAGCAGGGCGTTGAGCTGCGCTGTGCTCTCGCTGTTTTCCACGATGATGCCGATCAGCGCCACGCGCGTTTCCATGCGCGCTCACCTCGCTTTCGTTTTGTCTATTGTACGCGAAAACCGGCGGAAACGCAACGCGTTTCCGCCGGTTTTGCTCCGGGAAGGGCGCTTATTTGCCCTGCTTGTAAAACTGCTTGGAGTTGTCGAGCACCTGGCACTCGGTGTTCGGGTAGAGCACGACCTTCTTCGGCGTGCCGTCGTCGAGGATGCGCAGGGCGTCATTCCACGTCTTGACGTACTCGGCACCGGAGTGCTCGTCGATGTACCACGGGTCGCGCATGCCCTTGACGGTGTGCTCGGCAAATACGACGGCGTGGGCCATGTTCTTGCCCTTCGTGTAGCAGCCGGACCACATCATGCCGCCGGGGGCGGAGTGGCCCCACTTGTCGTACAGGAAATGCACGCACGGGCCGAACGGAGAATTGGCCGCGAGCACGAATGAGCCGCCGTCCTTAAGCGAGGCGATGACCTCTGGCGTGTAGGCGCAGTTGGCCTCGGCGGGCTTGAAGTAGTTGTTGGCGATGACCACATCGCAGTCGGGCACGAACTTCGCCGCGTAGTGCCCGGCGGCGTAGGCGGCCGCGTGCCGCTCTTCTGCCTCGAAATCACCGGCGAAGAGGTTGCAGATCTGCGCGTGGCCGTTGAGGATGGCGTCGATCTTGAAGTCGAACCCCATCATACGCGCGGCCTGCTCGGCGTCGCTGCGCATGAGCGTGTGGGGGTTGCCCATGTTGAACTCCGTCGTCGTCGTGAAGCTGTGGTTGCGCATGATCGTGCGCAGCGAGCTCACGCCCGGCAGGATGCACTTGGCGCCGCCGCTGAAGCCGTAGTAGCTGTGCGCCATGGTCGTGCCGATGGCGATCTTATAGTCGGCAGACATGACGTTGGCGTTGATCTCGACGGGCACGTTGTTGCTCGTGTTGCCGACAAAGACGTGGTTGAAAAACAGATTGTGGTTGTGCACCTCATAGTTTTCGACGATCTCCTCGCCGAGCTTGCGCACGAACTCCGTGCGGTACATGACACCGTGGGTGCCGAGCGCGATGATGAACCAGATGTTCTCCTTCGGCACACCGGCAGCAAGCAGCTCCGCGATGACGGCCTTGGCGATGGGCTCGCACGGCGTCAGGCGGGTGATGTCGTCGATGATGATGACGGCGCTCTTTTTACCGGCGGCACCCTCGGAGATGGGCTTGGTGCCGATGGCGGCGTGGAGCTTTTCGCGGATCTGCGCCTCGGTCAGCGCCGGGGTGTCATAGCCGTGAATTTTGGAAATGTGCACGTCCCAGTTATCCGGGAACGCGATGGGGATCGGCTGGTCGCCGTAGTTGCTGTTGGAAGGCAGGTCAAATGTTTTCATAGGAAACTTCCTGAAATTGACGGATTTTTTCATCTTCTTCATTTTGCTCGATCAGGCACTTGCGATAGGGGCCGATCAAGGCCAGATGATTGTAGATGGCGTCGGCTGCGGCGGCCTCATCACGGTCTTTCAGCGCCTGACAGATGGCGAAGTGGCCCGCGCGTGTCAGGGCGTTTTCGTCACGGCGCCAGGTTTTTCCAGCACGCGCTCGCGGTAAATATCCATGAGCGAGGCCAGCGTGGTGTAGATGTACTTGATGAGGGAGTTGTGTGACATGTGCATGAGCGCATTGTGAAACTGGGAGTCCAGCACGGACTGCTGGTCAAGCGGCGTGCCGATGTAATCGTAGTCGGCCAGCGCGCACACGCGCGCGATCTCGGCATCCGACGCGCTGCGGATGATGTCGCGGCAGACTTCCGTCTCGAGCACGATGCGCAGATCCAGCACATTTTCCAGCGTACCGTTGCTCAGCGCGAACAGGGCGCAGATCGGCCGGTTGATCGACAGCTCCGGCGTGTTCGTGATGTACGAACCGCTGCCCTGAATGCTCTGCACGATGCCCATCACTTCCAGACTTTTGATTGCCTCGCGCACGCACGTGCGGCTGACGTCAAACTTCGTCGCCAGGCACAGCTCCGTCGGCAGTTTGTCGCCTTTCTGGAGCTGGCCGTGATTGATCTGATCGAGGACGTCATCCACGATTTTTTTTGTAGTTCGTGCTGGTCTCGTTTTTCATCATGTCACACCCTCAAGTAGCGATATTCACAAAATTTGCGTCGTTTTAAGGAATGGTATGATTGAAATAATCAAATGTGTCAGACAAATTTGAGGGCCTATCACAGGTCCTTTCCTTATTCGCCGGAAAGTTGTCTGACAATTAGTGGCGACTTACAACCTATGTCTACATTAGCACATTCTTTTTTTAAGTCAATGATTTGTCAGACAACTGACGCTTTATGGGACACGGAATAAAAGAAGACGAATCTGCGCCGAGTGAGGTGATCCATCGAGAGAACTGGAGCAGCATTCCCCCCCTGTATCGCAAAAGCAGAGATTTTGGAATGAAAATGTAACCTAGAGGAGAAGAAGAAAAATGTCAAACACGAGCAACGCGTCAAAAAATGTGAAGCGCTTCCTGCTGCTGTTCGCGCTCGGGATCGCTTACGGCTTTATGTACGTCATGCCGTACATGAAGTCCAGCTTCTACGATCAGATGATCGCCGCCATGGGCTGCACGAATGCCCAGCTCGGCTCTCTGATGACTGCTTACTGTATGTCTCGACGGGCGGCCTGCTCGCCGTGACGTATACCGACATCGTACAGATGGCCCTGCTGCTGCTGGGCGTGGCCTTTTTGGCGGTGCCGCTGGTCGGCGCGCAGCTGCACAAGATGGGCGCCAACCTCGTCACCGATCTGCCGGCGAGCTTCTTTGACCTCGGTGCCTGGGGCTGGCCGACGGTCCTCGCGCTTGGCCTGTCGACCATCATGTCGTTTTTCACGAGCATGGACAGCTACACCCGCTGCATCGCGGCCCGGGATGCCAAAACCGCCCGCACCGGCACGATCTATGCGGCGGTTCTTGTGCTTGTCATTGCCGGAGCCAGCACGTTCCTCGGCATGGCCGGCAAGCTCATCCTGCCTGACCTCTCGTCGTCCAACAACGTCATTGCGGCGCTCGTGGTCGAGCTCTTCCCGCACGGGCTCAAGGGCCTCGTGCTCATCGGCGTGCTCAGCGCCATCATGTCCACGGCGGACATTTCCGTCCTGACCGGCTCGGCCAGTCTGACGAAGGATATCTACCAGCGCTACATAAATCCCAATGTGTCGGAAAAGACGCTCCTGCATGTGGGCCTCGGCGCGTCCCTGCTCGTGGGCGTGCTCGGCGCAGTTTTCGGCTGGTTCACGCAGGATATCATGAACATCCTGCTCATCACGTTCACCATCAACTCGGCCGGTTTGTTTCTGCCGACGATCGGCGCGTTCTTCTGGAAGAAGTCGTGCTCGGCGGGCGCGTTCGCGTCCATGCTCTCGGCGACGGTCATCGCTGTCGTCTGGTTCATCGGAGGCAAGGTGAGTACGCTGCCCCTGTTTTCCATCGATGCGCTCTGGCCCAGCTTTGGCGTGTCGGCCATTTTGTATGTCGTCATCTGCCTGACGCACCATCAGACCCCGGCGGAGCAGAAAAAGGCGGAGAAATTCTACGCGGCCAAGTGAGCCGCAAAGCCCCCATCCCAAGATAGGAGTATTGTCACAATGGAGCAAATGAAGAAGATGCCCCTCGAGGGGATCCGTGTCGTGGAGCTGGCGACGGTCGTTGCCGCCCCGACCGCGTCGCGCGTGCTGTGCGCGTTCGGCGCAGAAGTCATCAAAGTGGAAACCAAGATCGGCGACGAGATGCGCCGCGCCGGTGAGTTCGAGATGGTCGTGTGCGAGGACGATAAAAATCCGCTGTTCACCATCCAGAACAGCGGCAAGCGCCTGACGAGCATCGATCTGAAAAACCCGGACGGCAAGGCTGCCTTCCTCAAGCTGCTCGAGACGGCCGACGTGTTCCTCACGAACGTCCGCCTGCCGTCGCTGGGCCGCCTGGGTCTCGATTACGAGACGCTGCACAAGGCCTACCCCGGCCTCGTGTACGCGCACTTCTCCGGCTTCGGCCCCAAAGGCCCCGACGCCGCCAAGCCCGGCTTTGACAGCACGGCGTTCTGGCTGCGCAGCGGCCCGATGGCCGACTGGCAGGTGCCTGGCTCCTTCCCGTTTACCCCCACCTACGCCTTCGGCGACATGGCCACGAGCTCGGCGTTCCTGTCCGGCATCCTCATGGCCATCATCGGCAAGAAGAGTACCGGCATGGGCACGTTCGTGAGCACGTCGCTGTTCGCCAGCGGCATCTGGTGCAACGCCATCGGCGTCGTGTCCCACCAGCCGCAGTTTGGCGGCGAGCGCCCGAACGACCCCCTGCGCCCGGCTGACCCGTTCTGCCATTTCTACGAGTGCAGCGACGGCAAGTGGATCGGCGTGTTCGACAACGAGTACCGCCGCGAGCTGCCGAAGTTTGCCAACCTGTTCGGCATGCCGGAGATCGCCGACGATCCCCGCGCCGCCAGCCTGGAGGCGCTGCACGAGACAGACTTCATCGTCGAGATCGTCACGCGGCTCAACGCCATCTTTAAGACCAGACCCGTCGCCGAGTGGGAAGCCTTTCTCTCGGAAAACAACGGCTCCTGCGAGCGCATGCGCACCATCCGCGACGTGAGCACCGACGAGCAGGCCATCGCCAACGGCTATATCCAGAAGGTCACCTTTAAGGACGACCTCGAGGTCATGATGCCGTGCCCGCCGATGCAGTTTACGGAATACGCCATGCGTCCCTACACGTCCGCAGGCCGCCTCGGCGCCGATACGGACGGCATTTTCCGCGACCTCGGATATACCGATCCGGAGATCGCCGCCATGAAAGCCAGCGGCGCCATTCAGTAAAGAAAAGGAGATCATACCATGAAAATCGTTCTGGCAGAAGTGCCCTATACCAAAGACAGAGACATCAGCGTCGAGAAGTCCTGCGTCCCCGTGGGGGCAGAGCTGACCATGGCCGTGTTCGACGAGCACGCCGAAAATAACGACGCGTTCTACGCCGAGATCAAGGACGCCGATATTATTATCGACGGCTACGTCCACTTCGGCAGGAAAGAGATCGACGCCATGAATCACTGCAAGGTCATCTCCTTCCAGTCCACGGGCTACAACGAGGCCGACCTCGACTACGCGAAGGAAAAGGGCATTGCCGTCTGTTCCATCCTCGACTACTGCACGCAGGAGACCGCCGAGAGCGCCATGGCCCTCATGCTCAACCTCCAGCGCGGCATCCGCCAGTATGACCGCAGTGTGCAGCAGGACCGCGTCTGGGATTACCAGGTCGTGCCGGGCCTCAAGCGCATCGCCGGTCAGGTCATGGGCATCGCCGGTCTCGGCCGCATCGGCCAGTCCGTCGCCCGTAAGGCGCAGGCGTTCGACATGGAAGTCATCGCCTACGACCCGCTCCTGCCGCCCGCCATTGCCGAGAACCTCGGCGTCAAGCTCGTCGATTTCGACACGCTGCTGGCCGAGTCCGACGTGCTGAGCCTGCACATGAACCTCACCGAGGAGAACTACCACATGTTCAACAAGGAAGCGTTCATGAAGTGCAAGAAGCACCCCATCATCGTCAACGAAGGCCGCGGCCCGCTGATCTGCGACGAGGATCTCGTCTGGGCGCTCGACAACGGCTACATCCGCGGCGCCGCACTCGACATGGTCGAGAGCGAGGACCCGGACCTGAACACCTGCCCGCTCGTCGGCCGCGACGATGTGCTGCTCACCCCGCACAGCGGCTACTACTCCGACACGTCCAACTACCTCGTCGCGAAGCTGTCTATGGATAACGCCCTGTACTACGTCAACGGCGAGTACGACAAGGTCAAGTCCATCCGCAACGGCGTCAACGCCTGAGCCATTTTCCCGCTTGCTTCCGCTGGGCTGCCAATTTCCAATTTCTCTTTTTCCACCCTTCTTTCTGTTCTGTTTTGCGATTTTGTCGGACAAATCTTCTCTCCTGCCAGCCGTCCAGTGGATTCCCAATATTCCCGTGTTCGCGTCCGGTCTCCGGCGCGGGCACGGGCCTGAAAACCGGCACGCGCCGGGCACCGCGACAGGTGTCCGGTGTTTTTTTGCGGTTGACAGTGCCGCGTAAGCACAGTAAAATCAAAAAAGCGGGCGGGGGTCCGCCAGAGAAAGAGAACGTTTTTTGATCGCGGAGGTATTTCCAATGGAACCTGCAAAAGTATATTTTTCCGATCTGCGCACGGATGAGGTCAGCACGCTTGAGAAGCTGCACCGGCTCATGAAGGCGGCCGGCTTCGAGCAGATCGACTTCAAGGACAAGTATGTTGCCATTAAGCTCCACTTCGGCGAACCCGGCAATATGGCCTATCTGCGCCCGAACTGGGCGCGCGTCGTGTGCGACTATGTGCGCGAGCTCGGCGGCAAGCCGTTTCTCACCGACTGCAACACGCTCTATGTCGGCGGCCGCGCCAATGCGCTCGACCATCTCGACAGCGCAATGCGCAATGGCTATTCGCCCATGACCACCGGCGCGCAGTGCATCATCGCCGACGGGCTCAAGGGGGACGATTACGACCTCGTGCCCATCCGCGGCGGCAAATATCTGCGCGCGGCAAAGATCGGCCGCGCCATCATGGACGCGGATATCTTCATCTCCCTCACGCACGCCAAGGGCCACGTGTCCGCGGGCTTCGGCGGCGCGCTCAAGAACATCGGCATGGGCTGCGGCTCGCGCGCCGGCAAGGAGGAGATGCACAGCTCCGGCAAGCCCGTCGTCGATACGGATAAGTGCATCGGCTGCGGCAAGTGCGTGGAAAACTGCGCGCACAACGGCCCGCACATCGAAAACGGCAAGTGTACCATTCTGAAATATAAGTGCACCGGCTGCGGCCGCTGCATCAACGTCTGCCCGATGCACGCCATCCATGCGGACTATGCGATCGCAAACGAGCTGCTCAACTGCAAGATCGCCGAGTACGCCAAAGCCGTCGTCGACGGCCGTCCGTCGTTCCACATCGCGCTCGCGGTGGACGTGTCGCCCTGCTGTGACTGCCACAATTTCAGCGACGTGCCGATCGTGCCGAATGTGGGTATGTTCGCGTCCTTCGACCCCGTGGCGCTTGACACCGCCTGCGCGGACATGATCAACGTCCAGCCGGTCAACCCGAACAGCGTCATCGCGCATGAGCATGACCATCCGCACGACCACTTCACGGCCGCGCATCCGGACACCGACTGGCGCGCCGCCGTCGAGCACGGCGAGGCTATCGGCCTCGGCACGACGCACTACGAGCTCGTGACGGTGTGATTCTGTTTTCATGCAAAAGGCTCCCCCGGATGGGGGAGCCTTTTGGCGTTATTGGAGCCCTTCAGTCCAGCAGCGCGAGCGCCTGCAGGACGGCCGCGGCCGAAACGTCGGCCGCATGCTGCTCAAACTGCTCGAACGATGCAGCGGCCGTGCCGTCGGCGAGATCTGAGATCGCGCGCACCACGGCAAACGGCACGCCGCTCATGCTCGCCGCCTGCGCGACTGCGCCGCCCTCCATCTCCGCCGCCATGGCGGCCGGGAACGCGCGGCGGATGGCCGCCTTCGCCGCCGCACCGGAGATGAACTGGTCGCCCGTGGCGATCAGGCCGCGGTGCACCCGCTGCGCGCCGATCGCATTGCCGGCTGTCTGCGCCAGCAGGGCAGACAGCGCCGCATCGGGCGCGAACACCGTTGGCGCGCCGGGGTCGCCCATACACACGCAGCCGCGCACGAAGCCGATGGGCGCGGCGTCAAAATCATGCTGCACCAGCCCGTCAGCCACCACGATGTCACCGACGGCGAGGCCGCCAGCCAGTCCGCCCGCGATGCCGGTGTTGATGACCGCGCCGGGTGCGAACCGGTCGATGAGCACCTGCGTGCAGCGTGCCGCGCTGACCTTGCCGATGCCGCACCGGACGAGCACGACCTCCCGTGCGCCCAGACGGCCCGTGTGAAAAATCAGCCCCTGCACGGTCTCCTGTGCGGGCTGCGCAAGCGCCGCTATGAGTGCGGCGAGCTCCGAATCCATGGCACCGATCACGCCGATCCGGCCGTAAGACATGGGAATCTCTCCTTCCGGAGGCACGGCCGCGGCCGTGCCGTTTTTCGTCCACCTTAATCCATCCGCGCGCCGGTGTCAAGCCGCACTATGAAATTTATGAGTCGCTCATAAATTTGCGGATATCTTGTTCCCGCCGTGCGGCTTGCTATCATGAAGGCAAGCTCAAAAACCATAAGGAGGAACGCATCATGCTCAACGAAAATGTCAAAAAACTGCTCAAGGAAAACATGTGGGACCTGGCTGCCTGCAGTGCCGGTGTGCCGAATGTGGTGCCGGTCGCGCTCAAGGACGTGACAGACGACGGCAAGCTCGTCGTCGGCGACGTGTTCCTGGACACGACGCTGCGCAACCTTGCCGCGAATGGCGGCCGCATCGCAATCTTCGTGTACGACGCCAAGACACTTGAGGGCTACCAGCTCCGGGGCGCGGCCGAGCACGTCTCGGACGGGCCGGTCGTGGCCATGTTCAAGGCCATGGTCGAGCAGATGTTTCAGGGCGCGGCCACGGCGAAGGGCGCGCTGGTCATCACGCCGGAGACCGTCATCGTCACGACGCCGGGCGCCGGGAACAAGAAAGTTCTGTAACGGCGCACGCGGGTACCGGAATGCGGCCCGTGCCCGCCTTTCACACACGCTTGAAATACTTGAAACTTTCCTGCGTCTGGTATACAATATCCTAAATGCCAGCCGTGGATAATCACGGGCAGGAGGAAAAGGAGACCACCGGGCTATGTTTCAAGTGGCGGTGTGCGATGATGAGGCGGTATTTCTCGACCGGACCGTGCAGATCCTGCACGACGCGTTCGGGGAGATGCCGCATGCCATTCAGACATTTCAAACCGCGGGCGCGGCGCTGTCTGCGATCGGGGAGACGGACTACCGGCCGGATATCGCCGTGCTGGACATCCGTCTGGCGGACGCAGACGGAATCGCGCTGGCCAAGCAGATCAACCGCAGCGTGCCGGCGTGCCGGATCATTTTCCTCTCCAGCTATACCGGCTACCTCATGGACGCCTACGAGGCGGAGCACGTCTACTATGTGCTCAAGCCGGACATGGCGGCGCGGCTGCCGGTCGCGCTGCGCAAGGCGCTGACGGCGCTGGCATCCGATAAGGCGCTGACCGTCCGGCGCGGCGCGTCCGTGCAGCGTATCGCGCTTGACCGGGTGCTGTGTCTCGAGCGCTTTCTGCACCGAACGGTCATCCACATGACCGACGGGGATCTGGAGACCACGCAGGATCCGCGGGAGCTGCTCGAGAGCGGACAGGCGGAGGATCACTTCATCCACTGCCACAAGAGTTTCTGGGTCAATGAACAGATGATCGCGTCCATGGAGCGCGACAATTTCCGCCTCAACGGCGGCATGCTCATCCCGATCAGCCGCTCGCACCGGGACGCGGCCAGGTCGGCGTTTTTCCGGCTGCTGGCCGGCCGGGCCGCGCAGATCGATGCGCAGGACGACGGAGATCTTGTCGCGGAGGGCGCACGGCATGGTGTATAACGGTTTTCTTGCGGACTTTGTTTTCAACACGTGCGTGATGGCGGTCTGGTGCGTGTTTTTGTGGCGCGTGCTCGACGGGCCGCGTTTTTCGTGGTGGGTCACGGCGTTGCTCACGCTGGGGATCTCCGCGGCTTACCTGGTCCCGGTCCTCACGCTGACAACGGCCGGCAGCGTGCAGCGTCTGCTGCTGTTCCCGACCGGGCCGCTCGCGCTGGCGTTTGTGCTGTTTTACGGCAAGCCGCTGCGCAAGCTGCTCGCGGTCGCCGTGGCTCTGCTCGGCTCGGTCTTGTTGGAGATGTTGTTTTCGGCCGTGACGGTTCACGTGTCGGATCTGGAGATCGATGCGCAGTACTCCGTCTGGGCCGACCCGCGCGCGATCGTTTACGGCGCAGTCTATGTGCTGCTTCTGGCATTGGTGCTGCTGGTGTTCAGTCTGCCGCTGACGCGCTCGAAAAATAACCTCTCCGGCAAGCAGCTGCTTATCTTTTCGGTGTTTCCGATCACGCAGATCATCTGTGCCGCCTCGCTTCAGGCGCTGATCGTCTATCCGCCGCGGTATGAATATGCGCCGGCGCTGCTGGTTGTGATGGCGCTGTTTCTGGTCTCGGACATCCTGCTTTACCGCACCATGGTGCATACGGAGCAGCGCGTGCAGCTCGAGGTGGAAAACCAGCTGCTCGAAAAGCAGCTCGACGCGCAGCTCGCGCACTACAGCGACCTGACCGGGCAGTACGAGCAGATCCGCGCCATGCGGCATGACATTTCCCACCATCTCAACACCATCAACGCCCTCCTGCAGGCGGGCAATCTGAAAGCGGCCTCAGAATATTCCGAGCAGCTGCTGCCGATGCAGACGTATATCTCCCAGCTCGGCAAATGCAAAAACCCAGTCGTGGATGCGTTCCTGTACAGCCGCATGCAGGATGCGGAGGCGAAAGGCGTGCCGGTGCAGGCGGACGTGTCGCTGCCGGTGGAGCTGCCGGTGTCCAACACGGACCTGATCGTCGCCTTCGGCAACATACTTGACAATGCCCTGGAAGCCTGCGAGGGCGTGCCCGGCGCGCAGATCCGCTTGCAGGCGTATCTCGCGAAGGGGTACCTCGTCATTCACGAGCGCAACTCGGTGCGCGGTGAGCCTGCAGCGGCAAAGCCGCGGCGCATTCCGGAGCTGGAGCGCGGCGTGGGCTTTCGCGTGCTGAGCGGCCTGGCGCAGAAGTATGACGGCAGCTTCCGGCACGAACTGGAGCCGGGCGGTGACTATGCCGTCACGCTCATGCTCAAGGCTGCACCCGACCCAGTCGTAAATCCAGAAAAAATAGCAGAGAGGAGCTAATTTTATATGCGTATTGCGATCCCTTATGAAAACGGAAACATTTTTCAGCACTTTGGCCGCTCGGAGGCGTTTAAGTTTTATGACGTCGACGGCGGCGCTGTCACGGCGACGGCCGTCGTGTCCACGAACGGCAGCGGCCACGGCGCGCTGGCGGGTTTCCTCGCGGCGCATCACGCAGATGCGGTCATTTGCGGCGGCATTGGCGGCGGTGCGCAGTCGGCACTCACGGAGGCCGGCATCCGGTTTTACGGCGGCGTGAGCGGCAGCGCGGACGCGGCGGTGCAGGCGCTGCTCGACGGCTCGCTCGGCTATGATCCCGAGGCGCGCTGCGATCATCACGACCACGCGCACGGCGCGGGCCACACCTGCGGCGAGCACGGTTGCGGTGAACACGGCTGCCACAGTTGATGGCAACGGCATTGAGCAAGGGCTCCGGAAAACCGGAGCCCTTGCTCGTTTTCGGTGGCACAAAGAAAATTTCCAGTTTTCTCTGTCAGCGTCTTGACATTCCGGGCGGGATGTGCTACTTTTTTGTTGACCAGATGGTAAATAAAAATCTGGGTACATATTGATTCGATCAAGGGGAGGAAATACCATGACACAGTCCGTGAAAGACGAAGCGAAATTCCTGGATACCCGCCTCGACGACGAGACCGCCGCCGTACTGGAAAAATGGAACCTGGCCATCCTCGGCGCAGCTCTGCTGCACGACGCCGACCACATCCGTCAGGCCATCCGCTGGCACTATAAGATCCCGCTGCAGCTCTGGGTCATCAACCTGGCCGTGTACGTTTTGCCCACCGTGGCGGAGTTTTTGCTGAAAAACAAGCGCGCGTCCTCGTTTTTGACCGTCGCCGCCAACGGCATCGTCACGAGTGCGGCGTTTTTGAAGGTGCACCTGTTCAAGCCCACGACGGACATTTGGGGCGCCTGGAACTACAACTACTTCAAGCTCGCCAAGGGTGTGTGGCACGAGGGTCAGTTCATCAAGGGCATCGACTGGATCGACTGGGCGCTGCTGCTCGACCTGCCCGCCGTGGCCATCCCGGCGTGCATGACGGCGATCAAAAAGCGCAGGGAATTCAAGCAGAACCTGCTGGAAGCGGGCGAGGAGGCCTGATTTTATGGAGAGGGAGCGCCGGCTGTGCGCTCCCTTTTTTGACTTGGGGGCAAGCAAATGAAAGACATTTCGCTGAGAATTCTGGATATGGAGTGCGCCGCGTGCGTGGCACGGCTGGACCGTGCGCTGGAAAAGCTGCCCGGCGTGCAGCGCGCGGCGGTGAACTACACCGCCGCCTCGGCGCTCATCACCTACGACGAGGGCATGACCGATCTCGCCGCAATCACGGCGCGGGTCAAACGTGCGGGCTTTCGCGTGCCGGTCGAGGAGCGGGATCTGCTCCCGGCGGAGGCGGATGCGGCCAAGACTGCTGCCGCGGCGGATGCGCTGCGCGCGGTGTTCGGTGTCAAGGATGCGGCAGCGCAGGCGGACGGCACGCTCACGGCATACCTCTGGCCCATCGGCGTGGACGGGCGCGACCTTGTCGCCGCCTGCGCGGCTGCAGGCTGCGCCGTCACGCTCGGCGAGCTGCGCGGCGGCGACGCGGATCAGGAGCTCGAAAAGCGCATGGACCTGCTCAAAACGCTCGTGACCTCGGCCTGCTGTACGGCGCCTCTCATGCTCGAGATGCACCCGAAGCTGCAGTTTCTGGCCGGAACGGCGCTGCAGTTCGGCCCCGGGCGGTATTTTTACAAGAGTGCGTGGAGGGGAGCGCGCAACCGCACGTTCGGCATGGATTTCCTCGTCTCGCTCTCGTCCACGCTCATCTATCTCTACAGCGCTTACGTAACGTTCACGCCGCGCACGAGCTACAAGCTCTACTTTGCGTCCGACGGGGTGCTGCTCTCGCTCATCCTCTTCGGCAAGTATATGGAGCAGGTCGCGGCCGGGGAGGCCAACTCCGCCATCCGCAGACTCATGCATCTGCAGCCGCGCACGGCCATGGTGCAGCGCGGGGACACGTTTGTCGAGCTGCCGGTCGACCAGATCGCGGAGCATGACCGGGTACGCATCCGCCCCGGCGAGCGCGTGCCGGTCGACGGGACGATCGTCAGCGGCCGGTGCGCGGTCGATGAGTCCATGCTCACCGGCGAGAGTATGCCGGTGGATAAGGTGTCCGGCGACAAAGTGATCGGCGGCAGCCTCAACCGCTCGGGCTCTGCCATCGTTTCGGCCGAGGCGCTGGGCAAGGCGTCCGTGCTCGAGCAGATCATCCAGATCGTGCGGCAGGCCCAGTGTGAAAAAGCGCCTGTGCAGCGCTTTGCCGACAAGGTTGCGCGCTGGTTCGTGCCGGGTGTCATCGGTGCGGCGGCGCTGACGTTCCTCGTCTGGTACCGGCGCATCGCGCCGCGCAATCTCGAGCGCGCGCTGCTCACCTGCTGCGATGTGCTCTCGGTCGCGTGTCCGTGCGCGCTCGGCCTCGCCACGCCGACGGGGCTCATGGTCGGCTCCGGCCGCGCGGCGGAGCACGGCATTCTCTTCAAGAGCGGCGCGGAGCTCGAAAACGCCTACAAGGCCGACTGCGTCGTCTTTGACAAGACCGGCACGCTCACAAACGGCGCGCCTGCGCTCACGGACGTCTGCCCGTGCGGCACCGTGCAGCCGGAGACGCTCGTGCGGCTCGCCGCCGCACTCGAGCAGTGCTCGGACCACCCGCTGGCGCGCGCCGTCACGGTGTATGCGCAGCAGCAGTCCGACGCGCCGCTGCCGCAGACGGAGGACTTTTCCTATGAACTCGGCCGAGGCCATTGCTGCCGAGGTCGGCATCGACCACGCGCTCTCCGAGGCGCGGCCGGACGAGAAGGCTGCCGCCATCGAGCGCCTGCGCGCGCAGGGGAAAACGGTCTGCATGGTCGGTGACGGCATCAACGACACGCCGGCGCTCGCCGTGGCGGACTGCGCGGTCGCCATGGGCGGCGGATCGGACATCGCCATCGAGTCGGCGGGCATCCTGCTGCCGTCCGGCAACCTCGAGAAGCTGCCGGAGCTGTTTGACATCTCGCGCGCGACCATCCGCACCATCCGCCAGAACCTGATGTGGGCGCTGTTTTATAACCTCGTCAGCATCCCGGTCGCGGCGCTTGGCGTGCTGCATCCGTCCATCTGCGCTACGGCCATGTCGGCCAGCTCGATCGGCGTGCTCATGCATTCGCTGCGGCTCAAGGACGGCGGCAAAAAGGAGCGACGTTTCCCATGGAAGAAAAAATCCTGATGACGCATGTCCGCGGCATCTACTGCCGCCAGTGTCCGGAATGGATCGTGGACGACCTGCTGCACACGCGCGGCGTGCTCGACGCGGCAGTGTCGTTCTGGCGCGCGGAGCTGACCGTGCGCTATGACCCACAGATCGTCACCGAGGCGGAGCTGCGCCGCGTGCTTGCAGATTGCGGTTACCCCGCCTGTGAAAAAGGCGCGCCGGGGTCGAACCCGCTGCGCAACGCGCTCAAAAGCGCCCTCGGACGCGGGCCGGAGGGGTGAGGGACATACCTTTTTTCTGACCAGTATTGCGGACAGCTTTTGCGGCGGCTGCCGCATAAAATAAGGGCAGCTGTGCCCATATTGGTCAGAAAATGCTGTGCGGTGGTGAGAAGATGGAGCAGAAATTACGGCGGGACCGCAATCTTGGCGACAACTTGCGCCGCCTGCGCAATGCCAGCGGACTCTCGCAGGAGAAGCTGTGCGCCGAGCTGCAGCGCCGCGGCTGCGACATTGGCCGCACGACCTATGCCAAATACGAAGCGGGCGAGCGCAATGTGCGCGTGAGCGTGCTGCTCGCGCTCAAAAAGCTCTACGGCTGTCCGTTTGATGCCTTCTTCGCGGGGCTCGACACGGCGGACGATGCCGAAGCCTGACAGCAAGACAAGAAAGCGCCGCCCCGGAAGCAGATCTTCCGGGGCGGATTTTTACATTATAGATAGAATTTTGGTTCCTTGCGTCCGGTGCAGTATTTTTTCACCGTGGCGGCTGCGGCCAGCCGCAGCGGCAACGGTACGCTGCGCCCGGACTGCGGGCAGATCTGGATGCAGCGCAGACAGGAGATGCACTTGGCCTTGTCCACCTTCTGCGGCGCGTCCTTCGGGATGGCACCGGCGGGGCAGTTGTCCGCGCACAGGCCGCAGCGGATGCAGCGCAGGCCACCGGTCGGCTTAAGCGGCAGACCGTTGTAGGCGCGGTAGTTTGGATTGCCGGGCACGGAGATCTCGGCCGGGGCGTCGGCAGTGATGCGGGATTTCAGCTGCGTGCAGAATTCTGCGATCTTTGCGCGGTCGGACGCGTCCGGCCGGCCGGCGGCGATGGTCGTATCGACCGAGTGCGGCGCAATGACCTCCGCCGCCGCGATCACGCGAAAGCCCAGCGGGGCGAGCGTGTCGCGCATTTCGAGCAGGGCGTCGTCCACGGCGCGGTTGCCGAATACGGCTACAAGCACGGCCGGGGTGTCCGTCCCGCGCAGGGCACGCACGCGCGCGAGGCACGGCCCGGGTACGCGGCCGCCGTAGACCGGGAAGAACACGAGCAGACAGTCATCGGCAGAAAACGTCTTTGCCTCGGCGCAGACGGTGATGTCGGTGCAGGCATCGGCGGCGTTCAGGTTTTCTGCGAAGAGCCCGGCGACATGCTGCGTGCCGCCCGTGGGGCTGAAGAAATACAGGTGCAGGTTGCGCGGATGCATGGCATGGCCTCCCAATTTCAGATTGCCTGTATTATAACGAAAAATATCCGCGAATGCAATGCTTTTTGGCCACCGGTCAGTACAGCTGCAGCTCGGACAGGTAAGCGTCCAGCCGGGACAGCCGCTGCTGCGGATACACGCCGAGCGCGCGGCTGAACTCAAAGGCGATGACCTCGATGAGGAAGTTCACACCGATGTAGGAGTTCGTGGGTGTGGGGCTGGAGAGGTCGGCAAGCAGCACGATGTCCGCGTCGCCGGCGAAGGGCGCGGTGAGCTTGTCGGTGATGACGATCAGCCGGCAGCCGGCGTTGTGCGCCATCTCGGCCAGCACGCACGTCATGCGCGAGTAGCGCTCGGCACCGAGCAGGATCACACAGTCGTGCGGGCCGTAGTCGAGCAGCTTTTCCACGCAGCGGGTGTCTGCGTCGCAGAAATACTCCACGTGCCGGGTATACTGCGACAGCAGCACGCCCAGGTGCCGCGCCGGCCCCGCCAGACCGCGGAAGCCGGAGACAAAAATGTGCTCACTCTCGAGCAGAATGCGCACGATCTGCCCGTATTTTTCCGGGTCGTTCTTACGGTAAGTCTCCTGCAGACAGTCTACGGCGAACTGCAGGCACTGAAACGAGCTCAGGTCCTGATACTTTTGCAATTTGTCCGGCACCTGATGCTGCGGGATGACGTATTTTTCACGCTCGATGACCTGTGAGAGCTCGCTGCGCAAACTCTCCTGCAGCTCGCGGAAGCCGCGGTAGCCCAGCGTGCGGCACAGGCGGATGACCGAGGTGTCGCTCACGCCGAGCGCAAGCGCGATGTCCTTGGCCGTTAAAAAATATAGCGAGCCGCTGTGCTCGAGAAAATAATCCGCGATGACCTTTTCCGTCCGCGTCAAATGCGCGCTTTGAATGCGCTGTTCCAGTTTACCGCTCATGGGAACACCATCCTTTTTTCTGGGGATTGTGAGCAGTGCCGCAACGAATGTTGCAGCAGCAACAACATTATACTGTATAAATTGTAGAAAATGCAATAGTGCATGAAAAACATTGAAAATTCAATTGACTTTTACGCATAAAAGAGCTAAAAATACCGCATACAACAATACCGGTGTTGGATTATTTGAGAGGAGGACCTCACAATGGAGAAAAACAAACGTATGCAATTTTACGGGGGCACGCTCGGCGCGTGTGCGCCGCTGCTGGTCTTCATGTGCCTCATGATCGTGATCGCCGCGATGAAGAAAGTGTCCCTGGTGTTGTTCTGCATGGCAGGTTTCGCCGGACTGTGCGTGGCGTTCCTGCTGGCAAAAAACAAAAAGGAGTTTGAACAGGCAGTCGTGGACGGCCTGAAAAACGATACCCTGTGTGTCATCATCTTCGCGTTCCTGCTGGCCGGCATCCTGTCGCAGGAGCTGCGCCAGAGCGGCCTCATTCAGGGCCTGACCTGGCTCGTGATGAAGCTCGGCCTGAGCGCGGGCTTCCTGCCGCTGGTGGCGTTTCTCGTCTGCCTGCTGATCTCGACGGCCTGCGGCACGTCCAACGGCGCCATCGTCGCTGTGCTGCCGGTGCTGCTGCCGGTTGCGGCCACGGTTGGCGCGAATCCCTCCGTCGTGGTCGGCGCCATCGTCAGCGGCGCGATCTTCGGCGATAACCTCGCCCCGATTTCCGACACGACCATTGCCTCCGCCCTCACGCAGGATGCGGAAGTGCGCGACGTCGTGCGTACCCGTCTGCCGTATTCCCTGATCGCCGGCGTGATTTCTGCCGTGCTGTTTATCATCGTCGGCATCAAGACGTCCACATCCGTCACGCTGCCGGACGTCATCGACCCGTCGTATGCCAAGACGCTTGTCATGCTCATCATCCCGGTCATCATGATCATCCTGATGCTCCGCGGCTGGAACCTCATCAGCACGCTCATCGTCTGCGATCTGGTCGGCTTTGTGCTGTGCCTGGTGTTCGGTTTCCTCGACGTGCCGACGCTGTTTTCGGCCACCGGCCCCATCGGCGCCGGCCTGACCGGCATGCTCAATGTCATCTGCTTTAGCTTCTTCATGTTTGCGCTGCTCGAGATGCTCAAGCGCAGCGGTGTGTTTGACATGCTGCTCGAAAAGCTCAACAACGCCAGTAAGACCCCGCGTCAGGCCGAGCTCGTCACCATCCTGCTGAGCGTGATCGGCAGCGTGGCCATCGGCGCCGCGTCCATCTCGATCCTGTTCGTCGGCCCGGTCGTGCGCAAGCTCCTGCAGACGCACAACATCGAGCGCACCCGCGGCTCGAACCTCATGGACGGCATCTCCACCGGCCTTGCCGGCATCGTGCCGTACAACCCCGTCGGTCTCAACGCCGTCAGCCTCGCGATCGCGAGCGGCGTTGTCTCGGAGTCGTTCTCGTTCCTCGACTATGTGCCGTATAATTTCCAGAGCTGGCTGCTGATCCTGCTGTTCCTGCTCAGCGCGATCACCGGCATCGGCCGCCGTTTTGAAAAGAGCGCGGCCCCCGCGCCCGAGAAGCCGGCTGCGGAAGAAACCTGAGGATTTCGGGCGCGGCCGTTTCGCGCCGCGCCCGCATAGATTGTTACATTCGGAAGGAGAAAACCATGCAAAATCTCAACGAAGGTCTGCTGTTTGATCCTGCACTGTCGGCGGAGATCAAGGATCGTTTTTTCTATGTGGATGCGGATCCGGAATTTGGCCAGCGCCTGTTTTTTGAAAATTCCGGCGGTTCGCTGCGCCTGAAGGCGTCCGTCGAGGCGCAGGCAAAGTACCAGGCGTTCCCGGACTGCCCGGAGCGGCTGCACGATCGTTCCCGCGCGCTCAAAAAAGTGCAGCTGCACGGCATCGACGACATTATGCACATCGTTTTCGGCGCATCGGGCGGCGCGCTCATCTCGGAGATGACCGCCTCGCAGGCGATGTTCCAGATCGTCGGCGCGATCCTCGAAAACTGCCCTGGCAAGAGCGCGGTCACGTCCGTGCTCGAGCATCCGTCGGCCTATGACGCGGTGAAATATTACTGCGGCAAGACCGGCAAAGAATTTCGTGTCGCGCAGGCGAACCCGAAAACCGGCGGCATCGACATCGAGGAAATCCGCCGCGTCGTCTCGCCGGATACCTGCCTGCTGAGCATCATGTATGCGTCCAACATCACCGGCAGTATCATGGACATGGCCGGCATCGTCAAGGCTGCGCGCGAGATCAATCCAGACATTTACATCGTCACCGACGCCGTGCAGCACGCACCGCACGCCGTGCTCGATGTGGATGCCCTCGGCGTCGACGGCGCGACGTTTGCACCCTATAAATTCTTCGGCACCCGCGGCATGGGCTACGGCTATGTGTCCGACCGCGTGGCCAAGCTGCCGCACCGCAAGGTTCTGCAGCGCCCGGCCGACGTCTGGGAGCTCGGCTCGCCCACGCCCGGCAACTTCGCGGCCATGAGCGCCGTGGTGGACTATGTCTGCTGGCTCGGCGGCCACTTCATCGAGTCGGACGACCGCCGCACGCTGTTCGTGACCGGCATGGAGCATATCCACCTGCAGGAGCGCGCGCTGCTGCACACCATGCTCGAGGGCACGCAGAACGTGCCCGGCCTGCGCCACATCCCCGGCGTGCACGTGTATGTCGACACCGAGGATCTCACGCACCGCGACCTGATCGTTGCCATGGGCATCGACGGGCTGGACATGACCCGCTGCGTCGAGGAGTACCAGAAGCGCGGCGTCACGACCTTTGAGCGCGTCAACACCAGCGTGTATTCCAAGCGCATCGTCGAGGCCGTCGGCCTCACGGGTGCGATCCGCGTCTCGCCGCTGCACTGCCACACCGTTGCGGACATCGAGACGTACCTGCGCGTCACTCAGGAGCTCGCGCAGACATTTGCCAAGTAATACATTCTTTTCCCTCCCTTCTTTTTTCCTTATGCGCAGGCCCTGCCGCATCCGCGGCAGGGTCTGTTGCAGTTTTGCCATGTGTGCGCTATACTGGCGGCAGAAATACCGGAAGGAGACGACCGCCATGCGCGAATCCGCAACGAAAAAAGTGCTCGCCGAGAGTCTCAAGGAGCTTATGCTCCGGCGCGACTTTGCGGACATCACCGTGACCGATCTGTGCGCGGCCGCGGAGATCAACCGCCGCACGTTCTACCGGCACTTTACGGACAAGTACCAGCTCGTGACGTGGATCTACGACAGGGGCTTTCAGAAGGCCATCGGCGACGATGAGCCGGGCCTGTTTGATCTGTTCGTGCGCGTGTGCACGTATCTGTATGCCGACCGCGCGTTTTATGCCCGTGCGCTCACGTTCACGGGGCAGAATTCGTTCCACGACTTTCTCTGCGCCCGGCTGCGGCCGTACCTGCAGGCGGACTTTTCCGACCTCTTTCCCGACCCGCAGACCGAGGCATTCATGTCCGGCAAAATGTCGGATGTGGTCATGGACATCATTCAGAGCTGGCTCAGCCGGCCGGACTGCCCGCCGCCGGAGGTGTTCGCGCCGTGGGCGCTGCACCTGTGGAAGGACATCATGGGTCGTTGGAAGGAGCTTGGTGATGCGTGGGAGCACACATCAGACCACAAAAACGCATAAGTGAGGCAAAAAGCCACGGAATTGCGGTTCCGTGGCTTTTCTTGTGGCGCAATTTGTTTTATGCTGAACACACCCCCTCATGAGAAGCGTGCAGGCCCAGAGGTCTCGTTTCGATCTTTCATGGTACCTCTTCCTCCGTTGCGCGACGGCGGCCGCGCGCTTCCCATCCCGTCTTTTCGGCAGACATGCCTTCCTTTGATATTGGACGCCCCGGACTGCATTTGCAGTCCGGGGCGTCTGCTTTTGGGCGGCGGTTCAGAGCGGGGCGACGGCTGAGTGGCGTCATGCTCAAGTGATTTCAATCCACGCACCCCGTGCGGGGTGCGACGCGGGAGACAGTGACCGCGACCCGAATCTATCAAATTTCAATCCACGCACCCCGTGCGGGGTGCGACTGTGGCGGAGGCTAATCTTGTTGTCAGCCTTCCGATTTCAATCCACGCACCCCGTGCGGGGTGCGACTACTGCTGTTTTCCCAGTTCCCTGGTCCATAAAATTTCAATCCACGCACCCCGTGCGGGGTGCGACGGCAAATTTGACGATTTTAACCCGTTAAATTTGCACAAAAGGCACAAAAGAGTTCTTGATCGGCCAAAAAGCACATCGGAACAAGGAAAAAATAAAGCGAAACTTGCTTACATTCACGTATTTACGGTTTTTTGGGGGGGTGCGAAGGTGCCGGAACTGTCTGCGCGCTTCTACTTCGCACCCAATACTGTTAGATTATCAGCGCGCCCTTGGCGTCATAGCCCGCTTTGGCACCGAAATGCTCGATGCGGGTGTGATACTTATCCCCAAGGTAGTAAAAGCGCAGACTGTCTACGGATTCATCCATGATCGAGCACAACTTGTGCTGCAGCTGTTTACACTGCGCGGCATTGAGCAGGCACTCAAAAACAGAGTTTTGCACGCGCTGCCCATAGTTCACGCACTGCTTTGCGATCTGCCGCAGGCGGCGGCGCCCGGCCGCGTCCTCCGTGTTGACATCATAAGTAATGAGCACCATCATGTCAAGCGCCTCACTTCCACAAAAATGGAGGATAGGCATCCAGATCGTCCCGCAGATACCGCGCGAGCAGCAGTGCCTGCACATAGGGCACTAGCCCCCAGGCGATCTTCTCTTTCAGATAAGGATGCGTGATCGTGTCCCGCTTGCGCTCCTGCCAGGCGCGCAGGAATTTCTTTCGTCCTGTGTCCGTCAAGAGCACAGCGCCGCTGTCCGTGCGCACAAGGTCGCCTGCAGCGATGACGCGGTTGTTGATCAGCGACAGCACGAACCGGTCGGCAAGGCAGGGCCGCAGTTCTTCCACAAGATCCAGCGCGAGTGAGGTCCGCCCCGGGCGGTCCCGGTGCAGGAAGCCGACATAGGCATCGAGCCCGACGCTCTCGAGCGCGGCGGCGCAGTCGCTGCTGAGCAGGCTGTACGCGAACGACAGCAGCGCGTTGACGTGATCCAGCGGCGGACGGCGGCTGCGCTCGTGAAAGAAGAAATCGGCCTTGTTCTGCAGGATCATGTCGTCGAAAACGTCAAAGTACACCTTGGCGCCGGCGCCTTCTTCGCCGCGCAGGGCGTCAAGCGACGTCTCCTCCGCGACGAGCGGATAGAGCCCCTTGATCTGGCCGATGGCGGCCTGCAGGCGCTGCGTGTCTACGCGCAGGGCGTGGTCGCGCTTTGTGCGTTCGACGCTCCAGCGGGCGTTGTGCAGCTTGCCGAAGATCATGCTGCGCGCGATGCGGCAGCTCTGTGCTGGGTCGTCGGCCACGCGGTACTGCATCCGGCGCAGGAGCACATTCCCGTTTTTCTCGCCGACGGTGCGGGCGAGAAACCGGCCGCCGGGCGTGCAGAACGTCAGACCGACGCCGCGCTTTGCGCACCCGCCCATGAGCGCCGGGGAGGCCCCGGCATAGCTGAAGCTGATGATCCCATCGAGCGTGTGCAGCGGGAAGCGGCCGATCTCGTGCCGGTCACGGCTGACGACAATATTTTCCCCGTCGAGGCTCAGGTAGGCGTCCTCCGTGGTGACAAACAGGGTGTTGAGCAGCTTTTTCATGGCGTATCCTCCATGTTGGCGCGCAGATAGTCATGCACCGAGCCGGTCCGGGACAGGCGCGGCAGGCACAGATCCTTGAGCGAGCAGGCATTGCAGCTTTTCGTGGGCTTTACCTGCGGCGTGCGGCCGCGGCGGTAGAGATCGTGCATCTGTGCGGCGTCGGTGCGCACCTCTTCCCGAAGCTCCGGCGTGAAGGGTACGCGCACGCGCCGGCGCGCTTCACCATAAAAGAGCGCGCCGTCCGGGATCTCGCAGCAGAGCATTTCCTCCAGACACATGGCCTGGGCGCACAGCTGCAGCTCGTCGCAGCCGTCCTGTTTGGCGTGGCCGCGCTTATACTCGACCGGATAGGGCAGCCATGTGCCCTCGTACCCGTGCAGCGGCACGCCGCGTTCGTCCCGGTGAAACTCCACGACGTCACACTGGCCGCTGAGGCCGAGCGTCAGCGAGTAAACGCGCAGGCTGCGCGTGATGATCGTGTCGCCGCGGCTTTCGCGCAGTTGCTCGTCGTGGGCGCGCTCGTGCAAAAGCGCGCCCTCCGTGGTGCGCAGGTTCTCTGCCCACTGCTGCTCGATATGGATCAGCGCCCACTGCCGCCGGCAGAACCGGAAGTGCTGCAGGCCGGAGATCATCAGGCAGTCGTCGGGATCATACACCGTCGATCACTTCCGGCACCAGGCCGTCGAGCGGGAGCAGCGTGATGTCATAATCATCCGCACAGGTGGGGACCCTGTCTTTGCCCTCATTGTCTTTTTTCGGCTTGACCTGCAGGGAGCGGTGTACCTTGGCGGAGGAATATTGCCCGTCCTTGCAGTTGTGTTCCCACCAGAAGAGCTTGACGACCTCCATAGAGCCGTCCGGCCGCGCGGAGGAAGCGTCATTTACAAACAGCGTGCGCAGGCACTCCTTGACGGTCTCGGCGTCGGCCTGCGTGAAGCCGGTCTTTTCCGCAAGCTGCACGTTGATGGAGCCTTTGATCTCGTAAAGGCCGAAGCGGACGAAATGCTTGGCGCCCATGGTGTCGGAAGCGCGGGATTCGCCCTTGGCCTTCTTTTCGCCGTTGACGCTCTTGGTGATCTGCAGCGACTCGATCTCGACCGGCGACAGGCTGACCGCCTGATGGACGGACACCGGGCCGCGGACGCCGACGGAAAGCCCCTTGCTGTCCTTAAATGCAAATACCTGCCCGAAGGTGCGCACGTCCAGCCATGTCTCGCAGGCCTTATTCGCGTATTCGTCCCGGTCAGTGATGCCCTTCATGACCGCCGAGGCGCGCTCACTCAGGCTGCCGAAGCCGTCGTCGCAGCGGTCCTCGGACTGCACGAAGATCGTGTTTCCGAGATCCTGCATGCGGTTGCGGATTTTGCGCTTGATGCAGACATCGGACATTTCCCCGTAACCGTTATAGTCGGTCCGGGGGCGGTTGCCGTTGAGCGGGTCACCGTTGCTGTTGGCCATCGTGACCGAGACCAGGGCTGCAAAGTCGATTTTGTGATTCAGGGTGCTCATGTTCAGTTCTCCTCCTCGTCGGTATTTCCCGTTTTTTCGGTTTTGGCTGTGTACAGATCCTTGCGCTGCAGGTAATAACCCATCAGATAGGTGTCCTCCAGGGGGTTGTCCCACTCGGATTCTGGGCGGGCGTAGATAATCTCCACGATCTCGCCGATCAGGCGTTTGTAATAGCTGCGGGAGACGGGCTTCAGGCGCGGGAAATACGCCCGCTCCAGCTGATCGTTGATGATGCCGAACGTGTGCAGAGGGCGGCGGCGGAACATGGCCTGCAGCCGGATGGCGTTCGGTTCTCGGCTCTCGTCTTTGTCATACGTGTCTCGCTCCACCTTCTCCAGCACGGCGAGCAGGCGGCCATACTGATAGCTGCGGTCGGCGCGGCTTTTGTCCAGTTCCATTTGCAACTCCTCCTCAAAATAGTCGTGATGATATTTCCGAATCGCGGCGCAGGCTGTGGTGAGCAGCCGCTCGCGGACGCTTGGGGCGTATGCCGGCGGGGTCGAGGCCCGCTCGACCAGCGCCTGCACGATGTCTGCCGGGAATTTTGCTTTATCTATCCGGCAGGATACCAGCCGCTGCATCTGCTGCCGCAGCACGCGGTCATCCGGCACGAGCCGGGCGCTGTTATTCTCAACGCGCTGGGTACCGAAGGCGCATTTGACGATCTGATACAGTGACGGCGACAGGATCAGATAACCGTTCGTCTCGTAATTTCGCGCCCACCAGCAGAACATTTCATCCCAGTCGTGCAAACGCTGCAGGAAGTCCGAGCCCAGCAGTTCATTATAATAGGTCAGGGAGAGGCGGCCGGTCGTTGCGGCGTCGAACGCTGCGATGACGACGCCGGCATTTTGCTCCGGCAGCTCGCTGCGGCAGCCGTCGAGCGTTTTTTGCAGCGCTGCTTTGTAATCCGACGGCTTTGTTTCGGCGGATGCCGGGCGGAGCGGGCTGACTGCGTGGCAGACCTGGATTCCCTGCGGGTTCCAGCAGAGGAAGGTGCGCCCGCCGAACACCACGCGCGCACCCTGCTCCGCTGCCAGCCAGCGCAGGGCGTTGTGCGCCTTCTGCGAGGCGATGTAGCCGACCGTTGCGGCCTGCGCATCGCCGGTGAAGCGCCCGCGATAGGTGAAGTTGCTGCTGTCGTTGGCAGAGATCAGCTTGGCGTTTCCGTTGAAGGGGATGATGCCCTTCGGGTGCTGCTTAGCCGGAACATCATAGCTGCCGGTGATCATGCACAGGGCCGCGCCAGTTTCCGCTCGCTGGGCCGCGTACCACGCAATATACGCATCGAATAGTGACAGGCTCTCCCAGCAGGCGCCGCTGTCTTCTCCGATGCCGATCACCCGCCAGCGGACGAGCAGCTTTTCCTTTTCCGCCTTCCCCTGCGCGTCGAGCCGGATGATGCTGCGGGTTGCCAGATCCGTCAGAATCGTTCCGCGGCGCACATATGTCAGGATCGGTGGCAGCATGGGATGACTGTACGGCGAAGCCGCCCAGTGCTCCAGCTGCTCGAGATACAGCGGGTGGCGCTTTTCATCATAGGGGGCCAGATAACACAGCTGGTCGCACAGGGGATGCGCGCAGGGGGCGCTGGTGCGGCCTCCGGAATCCTCCGTGACGGGGATGATGATCTTGGGCTCCTTTTTATCCACTGCACGCGCATCCGCGAGTTCGCCGGCTGCGTTGACCGTGATCTCGATCTGCGCGCTCGTGAGAATGTGCGACACCGGAGCCAGCACTTCGTGCCCCTCCTGCACCTCACCGACCAGCGCCGTGTGCGCATCATAGGTTTCCACCGCTTTTTGCAGCAGGCCCATTCACTCCACCTCCCCGAATTCCTTCAGCCCGGTGAAGTTTCCGAGCGTTTCGCCGAACGGCTTCATTTCCATGGCCCGCAGCGGCTTGTGCAGCGGGCAGTCTTCCGGCCGCGGGAACGCGATGACGCCGTGCCGCATGACCGGGCGCCAGAAGCGCGCGGTCATTTGCCCGCGGGTCTCGTCGGAATAGGCCTCGTCGGCGTAGGTGATACCGTGATACATCAGCCCGAAGCTCAGTTCCGGCAGCGCGTCATAGGCGCCGCTGCCCTCCCCGAAGCGGCACGGCTCTACATAACCCTGACACTCCCGGGCGCCGAGGAAAATGTCGCGCCGGCCGCCCTTTTCGATCATGCGCCGCGCAATATTGTGGTGCTTGTTTTCATTGCGGTCGGCAGAAAGCTCCGGGCGGTTATCATTCCACTCAAAGTGGGCGCGCACCTGGTAGCAGCAGTGCTTCAGATACGTATAATAAGCCAGCTCGTTGCCGCCGTTGTACTTGATCGGCCGGATACCTTTTACCTCCGTCTGGATGGGGTTCATGACCCGGACGGCGTCAATGTACCAGATGAGCGTCGGCTTCCAGTAGACCGAGGACAGAATGCCCTTGAGTGCCTCGTAGGTCGGTACCTGATAGCTGCACTTTTCACCGCCGACACGCAGGATCGGGTCGGAGAACAGCGCATAGTCCCCGGTCACCTGAAATTCCACGATATTGGGATGTTCCGGTTTTCCCATCTTGTTCACACCTCCATGTAGTCCATTCGTCCGGCCTCCGGAACGAGGCCGGTATTTTCATCATAGTACCCCTCCTGCAGCACCAGAATGCTCCCGCCGCATTTGGGGATCAGCGCGTGCGCCTCCTTTTCCAGCTTGCTGCGCTGCCAGCTGTAGAGGGAGACGGTATAGGCCTTGGCGCGCTCGAGCAGCGCGTACAGCTTTGCCAGATCGCGCTGCGGGTCGATCTGCCCGAGCTCCAGAATGATCTGCCGGCCCTCCCCGTACGGAACGATCACGTCGGTCGTCTCGCCGTCAAACACTTCAAATTTTGCGCCCGCGATCCGGAACGCCTGCTGCAGCAGATACTGCCCGCTGGCCGGACAATCCGCATCGGCAAAGTCACGATTGTCGGACAGGAGAGAATAGAGTGTCACGGATTTTCCGCTCAAGGAAACCGTGTCGTCCTGATAGCCCTTGGCCATGGCTGCGTACAGCCGGTGGTAATAGTAGCGGATCGCAGCGTCGGAGGTCAGGTCGTTCCCGTATTGCTCCGGTTGCTGCCGGAACGCTTCCAGCAGCTGCAGGGACGCGGCTTTTGCCGCTTGGATTTCGCGCAGGCGCCCGAGATTCTCGTCCGCGCACTGCACGATGTGCACCGGCGCGGGCGTTTGGCACTCGCCGTTGCGGTTGCAGCGGCCGGCGGCCTGAACGATGCTGTCCATGCCGGCGGCCAGACGGATGACACGCGCGAAGGAAATGTCCACGCCGGCCTCGATCACCTGAGTCGATACGCAGATCACTTTTTCGTGATCTGCGCCCGGTGCGTCCTGCTTATCGATCGCGCCCAGCGCGTTCTGCAGCATTTGCAGTGTTTGCCGCCGGTGGGCGATGCACATGGCGGCTGACAGATGAAAGCAGCGGTACGGCCCGGCGCGCAGCGTGCGGTAGAGCCGTTCCGCCTCGTCCTTTCGGTTGCAGACAATCAGCAGACTGTCCGCATCCTCCAGCACCCGCAGGGCGAATTCCGGGATCTCGTCCAGCTGTCGGCTGCCGCTGTCGATGATCTGTGTCCGGCGGAAGGCCGACCACAGGGCCGCGTCATACGGAACGATCTGCCGATCCGCATTTTGCAGCGGATGCGCCGCCGTTTCGAGGCAGGGCTGTGTCGCCGAACAGAGGATGACGGTCGCCCCGCAGACCGTGGCCGCAAAATTGATGGCAAGGTCAAACAGCGTCAGCAGGCTGTTCGGGACCGTCTGCACTTCGTCGATCACGATCACGCTGCCGCACAGCGCCTGAAAACGGCGGATGCAGGTCGTCTTGCCGGAGAAGAGCGTGTTGAGCAGCTGCACCAGCGTCGTGAGGATGATGGGGCAGTTCCAGTTTTCTGCAAGGAGTTCCAACTCGTCGAGCCGTTCGGCTGTTTCATTTGTGTGCATGACGTTGGAGTGGTGCTCGAGGACGAGCCGGTCGTCGCCGACATATTTGCGGATGATCTGTGCGTTCTGCTCCAGAATGCTCAGCAGCGGCGATGTAAAAATAATGCGGGATTTGTTCCATATCTTCGCGTGCGTCAGCGCGTAGCGCAGGGAACTGAGCGTTTTTCCGGCGCCGGTCGGCACGTTTAAACGATAGACGCCGCCCGGCTGTGCGGCGAATGTCCGGCACTGCTCCGAGATCCGCCGCCGGGCGCGCGCGATGTCCGTATCACACGAAAGCTCGCCCAGCTTCCGCTCCACGCGCGCAAGCACGGTGTCCCACATGGCGGCGCGGGCTTCGCCGTCCGGGAAGGCGGGATAGGTCATATGATTCATAAATTCCGCCGTGTCACGGCGGTCGCCCTCGATGACGGCGGAGAGCAGCAGCCGCATCAGCAGGCCCAGATAAAAATCACCCTCCACGCCGTGTTCGTCCTGCACCAGCGGCTGCAGCTTTTCCATGCAGCGCCCGACTTCGGTCACTGCCTGCGCAAACAGCGCGTCCAGCTCCTCGAGCGGCGCACACTGCGCCAGATAATTGGCCAGAGATTCCTCGTAATCGATATCCGTCTGCTCCAGCCGGTGCAGGAAACCGCAGCGGCGCCGGTCGTCGATGCAGTCGAACAGGCCGTGGTGTGCACCGACGGCGCAGGCCAGCAGCTCGGCGGTCAGATTGCGGATCGGGTCGCCGCCCTGCGTGTGATAGCGCTGCAGGAGAAAGCGCACGGCAGCAAACGTGTGGTTGACCGAGCCGCGCACGGCTGCCGGATCTCCCGCGGCGGCCAGCTGCAGATACAGCCGGTAGGTCTCCTTGAACTTTCCCATATCGTGCAGCAGAGCGGCCAGCGCGGCGGGGCACGCCAGCTGTACCGGCCGCAGCGCCGTGGCTGCATATTCCGCCGCGTTTCGGCAGTGTGCCTGCACGGTTTGCTCGCGCGCTCCGTCGATGTGTGCAAGGTATGTCATGCATTTCCTCCTATTAACATAACAGTAGAATAGCAAGCGGCGTGTCCGATAAACAGGACATTCGAGCGTATTTGGCCGAAACCCGTCAAAAAACTGGGAAGCCGTGCGCACGCTGCAAAAAGATGACTCCGCTTTCGTTATTTGCCAATGCGTTACCATGAAATTACCAGCTTGTCAACAAAAAATATTTCGTTGTAAGTTGAAATGGACTTTAAGTGCATATTTCTGATAGACAGAGCGCCATTCGTGTGGTATTTTATAGCCGTCGTTTTCGTTCGCACGAATGAAAACGGGGATTGAAATGTTGTCAGTTGAAATGGCACAAACAAACACCGCCCCGAAGGCTATCAGCCTTCGGGGCGGTCGTTGTCAGCGCTGCAAAAACGCCCTCCGGACGGTTTCCGTCCGGAGGGCGTTTGGTTATCTGTTTTATGGACGGACAGTCAGGCACCCTCGGCCTTGGCGGTATAAGGGCTGCTGCCGTCGCGCTGGCAGAGCATGTGGCTCAGGCCGGCGTCGCGCATTTTGGTGATCATGTCCGTGATGAAGTCCGGGGACACCGGCATGTCCGACAGGATCCACCAGATCGTCATGGTCATGGCCGCACGCGAGTGGTACTCCGTGGCCAGACACAGGTCTTCCGGCATCGGCGTGTCCCCATAGCAGCGCTGGTGCCATGTTTTATCAAATTCAATGGCCATCATGAGCTTCATCACCTTTGGCCTGTGCAAGAAGCTGGATACAACGGTCATCGTCCGCACCGGTATGATCATTGCCATTGTCGGCCAGATTGTTGGTATCCTTGCCCCCACGAGTCTCAGCGTGCAGATGGTATCTGCCGTGATCCGATCCATCGGCTGGGGCCTGCTGGCCGCGCTCATCCACTCCATGGTCGGCGACGCCATCGAGTATGGCCACTGGCGCACCGGTCACAAGGCGCCCGGCACGACCTATGCCGCCCAGGGCGTTGGCAATAAGCTCGGCGTGCTTATCGGCAGCGGCGTCACGACGCTCATCCTCGGCGCCTCTGGCTACGACGGCGCCGCGGCCGCGCAGGTCGCCTCCGCGCTCAGCACCATCAAGGGCGTGTACCTGTACCTGCCGCTGGCGTTCGCCGTTGTGATCTTCGTCATCATGTGCTTTTACAAGCTCAACAGCAAGAACTACAACTACATTGTCTCCGAACTGGAGCAGGGGCACTATCATCCCAACGCAAAGTATGCTCCGCACAGTGAAGCATAATCTCATAATCCAGCGTTTTCAAACAAACAGACACCCGGCGCCCGGAACGTCAGAGACGTTCCGGGCGCCGGGTATTGCTGCAAAGAAAGAAAAAACTGGATGCTACACAAGCGGCACGGACTGCATAGACTACCGGAATTTGCAGAAAATAGGGTTGCCGAAATGCAAAACAGAGCAAAGGAGTTTTCAGAATATGAAGGCAACCGGAATCGTGCGCCGGATCGACGACCTCGGCCGCGTGGTCATCCCCAAGGAGATCCGCCGCACCATGCGTATCCGCGAGGGCGACCCGTTGCAGACGACGTTGACACGGTGGGAACGATTCTGCTTCGCCATGTGCGATTTGTCCAAACGACAGGGGTGGGAGTAGTACATAGCGACGAAAATGCAGGCTCTGACCGTGGGGATACGGGAGGAGTGGAACTGAAGGCATAAACAGCGCAAACCCGTTGTATTCCAACGGATTTGCGCTGTTTGCTCTGTGTCAATAATGCAAAGAAAGCCAAAGACTACTTTCCATAAAACACCGCTATTGGATGGATAACGCACAAATTTTCTTCATTTGTAGGTAAGATTTTTCGCAATGCCTCATTAACCGTAAATTGAAGCGTAGCGAACATATTTTTAGGATCATTGGGGTTTGTATCAGCACCAATAATATTTGTAATCATACCGACACATGTGATTTCGCCTCCATACTTGAACCCCAGATTTTGAGGATCAATCCGAAAATATTGATCGTCCATCGGAATTAGATATCCGTCATATGAAATCATCATACGAGCGTAGGGCATAAGTTGACGAAATGCAACGATGATATCATGAATATCATCATACTGCTTATCACTTTCGGCGATAAGTTTTTTGAGTTCGCTCTTTATTGTTTTTCCCGTAGAGCGAAGTTGTGCTCGGTTCATTCCACCTGTTGCCCTACTTGCTTCCGTTTCAATTTTCTCTTTGTCGTTTTTCTTGAGGAAATCAATCAATCCGTTTTTAGAAAACAGCTTTTCAAGATAATCCATATCAACAAAATCAAAAACGCGGGTTAATTCTACATAATCCCCATACTCACCTGAGTCATTTTTCCCTACAGAAAATTTCTGTGGCTTAATATAACCATATGCGATATCAAATGCTGCGTCATGAAGAACTTTGGATATAATCTCTCTAGATGTTGTTGAAGAAACATATTCTTTCCCCAATTCTCCAGATAAAGAAAGGTTAGCTTCAGCTTTTGCTAATTTAAGAAAAGAACCTCCTGCTGTCCCTGAGCCTTCCATACTCCCACTAATATGTGTGCCTTTTTTCTTGTCGCTTCCATTTTCTTCGGATTGTTCTTGTATAAGGCCTTTTTCTGATTGTGCAATAATGGAATTAACAATATCTGTATCTAGGTATAGAAATTGTTTCATTTTATTTTCTCCTTCCGAACAGTGCAAAGTATCACTCCATTACTTTCGGCTTCTATGAAATCAGAATTTATAGCTCCCGCATAATCTCAACAAACCGATCCAGCGTATATGCGCCATCAATGCCGAAATCGCGGTTTTTGAACACCATAAAATACCGGTACTCCGGCCCACACTGCGCCTGCCATTTACGGCCAAGCTTCAGCTTGCGGGCGCTGTTGCTGTTATCGCGGTCATCACCTTTATACTCAATCAGCACCAGCTTTCCGGACTTGGTCATTACCATGAAGTCAGGATAATGGTTGATAAAGCCATTCAGCCGGAAGCCCTTCTTCTCAATGATTCGGTGCCACCATTTGACATTGTCGAGGGCTACTACGGCGTCGATCAGCTCGTGCTCTTCCGGATTCATATCATCTTTCTCAGCCTCGTACAGAGACTTTGGGATAGCATCCGTTGTGACGGCAGGCGTAATCACAGACGGCAGTGCATAGCTTTCACGGCACACAATCTTACCTGCATCCAGCCAGCGAATGAACTGCTCTTCCCGATATGCGTCTTCCAGCCCTTCAATCTTCTTAGAAATCTTGGCTGCGTATGTCGGGATGGCCGTCTCCATAGCTGCCAACTCATCCTGTGTCATGCCGCCAACAATTCTACGCACATAGTCGTTGATCTCCGATGCTGCATATCGATTGTTCCGATTGATCTGGGCGCACAGCATGTTGGTGCAGCTTTGAATTTTCTGTTCTGGCGGAAGCTGTGCCATGCGATTGCGGATGTATTCACTCAGCTCACTGTCCGCACGCTTGTACTTAGGCACTGCCTCGCCGTGATCCTCCACATCAACGCGGTACATTTCACCAGTGGCCAGCTCAAAGCTAACCTGTGCATCCTGCCCGGTCAGAGAAAATCCCTCGGAAAGATTCTCCTTCTCCAGCAGTTCAAATTCATCGCCAAATAAATCCGGAACGGAACGAAGAAAAAACTGCGGAATCCGCAATGCGGATACCTCTTCAGCAAGATAGGGCTGTACCCTATTTTGTATCAGCATATCTCCCAGCTCACCTCCCATAAATCCGTCATCCGCTTCGTTGGCCGCCGCCGTGTAGGTTTCCGCCTGCACCGTTGCTTCCCGAACCATTGCAGAAATCGCAGCGCTTCCCTGCGCCGTGCTTTCCAGCGCCGTTTTCACTTCCTGTACATTTACATCGTCAAAGGCATCGGCCTCAGTGGCTTGCGGCGCAAATGGAATTTTCGTCTGCTCTGCTTCCGGTTGAGTCACAGCCTGCGGTTCTTCCATCGCTTCACCGATACGGTAATCCTTACGGCTGAAGCCCGCTTTATTCAAACCAGCCACAATTTTCTCCAAGGTGGTGTGGAAATCCACGGAGTTCGTCAACACATAGGAGGTGTTCAGCAGCGGCGACTTGTGCTGCATTGCATAGGGCTGACGCAGAATGCGTCCCAAAATCTGCTCCACATCCACAGTGGAGGTGCGGTTGGCCAGTGACGCCAATATGTAGGCAAAGGGACAGTCCCAGCCCTCTTTCAGCGCGTTGACGGTGATGATGTATCGGATTTCACAATCCCTGCTCATCAAGTTCTGTCCCTTGAGGTCGTCCACATCGGACGTTTTCACCGCAATCTGGTTTTCCGGAATGCCCATGCTGACCAGCATTGCCTTAATCTTATCAAAGGTGTCACTGTTCTCTCCGGTACGGGGTTGTGCCTGAAACAGAACGATGGGGCGAATGTACTTTCCGCCAGCTGCTTCTGCGGCAATAGCTTCCTGCTCAATGCTTCCTCTCAGCTGGATGGCATCCTGAATGACACTCTGCCGGGTGGTGCGGTTATATACCACTACGGGGAGCTTTACCATGTGCTCCTTCTTCAGCTCACGGGCGTCCACATAGGAGATAATGTTGCTGTTTTTTCGCGGCGTTGCCGTCAGATCGAGTACGAAGGACGGATTCAGATTATTCAGCATCTCCGTGCTGAGCTTCGATTCTGCATTATGGCTTTCGTCCACAATCACAACAGGCTCCAGATGACGCAGTACCTGAATCAGCGCCGTATCCGGTGTATCGGCCAACAGCGCCTGCGTGTCCTTGAAATACTCTGCAAAGCGGAACAGATTGCCGTTTTCCTGATAGACCTTGCGGACATCCTTCTTCCGGCTGTCAATGCGCAGCGAGCCATAGCTCATCACGCAGACCGTCAGCATTTCCCGCACTGTATCCGGTGAAAAGTTCTGCCCGTTCAGCAGCATTTCCTTGGTGTACACGCCGACACGCCCGGCAAAATCCTGTTCCAGTCTCTGTCGGTAGGGATGGTTTACATCGGACAACGTGCGGATGGTCTGCGTCAGAATGGAATCACTGGGAACCAGCCACACCACCACCTGCGGCTTTCCGGTGGGCAAGGCATCAAAAATCCGCCTAACGGAAGCGCAGGCCATAAACGTCTTGCCGCCGCCGGTGGGCACCTTCATGCAAACATGGGGCGCACGTTCAATAGAGTTATTATAGGACGGTACTCCGCCGAGGCCAACGGCCACATCCTTGGAAAACCAGTATTCCCGCCATGCGGAAAACAGATTGGTTCCACGGTTGACGCAGTCCAAGTAGGCGGAGAGGTCACACATGACTTGCTTTTGATAATTGTTAAGTTCCATCACCATGACCTCCTTACAGCTTCGCAATATCGCGGGGGATTTTCTTGAACGTGATATGGTACTTTTCCAGTTCTGCCTCGCTGAGCGTGCAAAGGTCGGCGTAGATCACATAGGCATCGGCCTCGGTTTTGACCGTATGCAGGAACTCCCGGTTCAGCGTTGTAACAGCCTGCTTTTCATAATAGAAATAATAAGCGCTGCCAATGTGGACACCCATAAAATACGGTTCGTCCGGGTGCGATTCCGGCAGAGAGGCTTTCGTATCTGTAAAGTACACATACTCCCGGATCTTTTCCACGCCCACATTTTCGTTGAGCATATCACCGTGCAGCAGCGGCTCGCCCAAGTCATAGAAGCTGAAATTTCCGCCCGTACTCTCCACGGCGTTCTTGCCCTCGCCATAGCCACGGATCACACGCTTGACGCGCTCGGCGGTGATGCTGTCGGCGTAGTCCATCATCTCGACAAGAATGAACTTGCGGTGTCCGCCGTCCGCCTTGTTCATGTTGAGGACAGCATGGGCGGTAGTACCGGAACCTGCGAAGGAGTCGAGGATGATAGAATCGGAATCAGAAGCAATCTGCAAGATACGTTCTATTAAGCGATATGGCTTGGGTGTGTCAAATGGCATTTCCCCATCAAAAATTGCTTTCAAATCTTTTTTTGCGTCCTGTGTATGTCCAACTTCTTCGTATTCCCAAATCGTTTGGGGAACGCGACCTTGCTTAACTTCCGAAAGATAACGCTTTGGGGCTGGAATGTTGTTTCCGTCTTTTCCCCAGTAAATGCGGCCATCAGCATCCATTTGCTTAAACTTTTCTTCTGACACAACCCAATATCGTCCAGCAGGGGGGCCAGGTATTACTCGCCCGCCTGGACAAGTGATCGAATATAATCCGAGGCTGTATGGATTTCGTGCGGATAAATTATCCGGTCGCCATAGCCCTCTTGGATCATTGTCTGGATTCTTATAGATTTTGTCCTGCTCCTCAGTGCGCGGCAACAAATTTGGAATCCATGCCATTTTGTTCTTCGCATAAACTGTAATATAGTCATGGTCTTCCGAAAAGAACTTGGCACTGGATTTCGGAGCATAGTTCTTATGCCAAATTACTGTTGTTACGAAGTTATTTGCACCGAACACCTCATCCATAAGTAACCGCAAGTTAGAAATCTCCGTATCATCAATACTGATAAAGATTGCTCCATCATCCGCTAACAGCTTTTGCAGCAGCTTCAACCGCGGGTACATCATGCACAGCCACTTGTCGTGGCGGGTCAAGTCCTCGCCCTCTTTGCCGACAACCGCGCCCAGCCACTTTTTGATCTTCGGGTCATTGACATTATCATTGTAGACCCAGCCCTCGTTGCCGGTGTTGTAGGGCGGATCGATATAAATGCACTTGACGCGCCCCTCGTACCGGGGCAACAGCGCTTTCAGGGCTTCCAGATTGTCGCCCCGGATGATCATGTTTTCGCTGCCGTTATCCTCGTTGTGCTGTCCGTTTTCATCAAAGCTATACTTGCGCTCCAACACCCGAAACGGCACGTCCAGATGATGATTCACGACTTTATCTTTTCCGATCCATTCAAGTGTTGGCATGGGTATCCTCCGTTTTTCTAATCTGTTTTCCAACCAGATCTATACTTTGGTATTCCTGATTATTTTCATTTTTATTATACTTGACGGGGAATTCTTGAGCATACTTGTTCCCGTAAATGTCCTCATAATGAAATTCCAAGATATAGTCCCCGCAAACCACATCGAAATCGGCTGTTGAGAAGATATGGATATACAATGTTTGCCCTTGCTTCAACATCATTGGGCGAACAAATCTACGCCTACCTCTGTCCTCTGTACGGTTGAATCCTACGCGCAGATTTACCGCCGTCCCATTTCCAACATTCTCAATTTCCAAAGGCATACTGTAAAAATCTATGCGTTGATGTATTTCTACTCCGCTTGTCATTGAAACCCACATGTTTCCCGCTTGTTCAAGAATTACTTGTTGGCTTTTGTCTAGTTTGTTCTTTGCTTCAATGCCATGCGTCGTAATAACAAAATAGATTTGACTTAATTTATATTCATCGTACTGCACAGCAGAGGTGTCATCTGTGTCCTTGGGTTTTTCCTTCTTCTCCACTTTCTCTCTTAATAAAGCCATTGTATTCACAGTTGCTTTTCGCTCAAATGGGGTCACTGCAATAAACGGCATAACGCGTGCCCGAACATCATCCCGATAGTTCTTGGTAGCTGCTTTTATTGAGACGAACACACCTAAAGCCGCCCCAATGGAGGCGATGATAGCGCCATAGTAGGCAAGCGCATCCGCAGCACCCCATATGGTCATGTATCCGCTGTTTGTTTTGTAGCGCTCGTTGATTATGATCGGAACTCCAGCAATTAGTACCAGTGCTATAACAGCAGTTAATATCCACTTCGTCCATGACTTTCTCATCATAGCGTTTCCTCTCCGCTCCAGACATACGCCGTATATCGTCCACCGCTGAGCTTTATGACCTCACCGGATTTCAGCAGCTCTGCCAGCGCGCGCTGGACGGTGATCTGGCTGATGTCCGGGCATTTGGCCATGATTTCGCTCTTGGTGATCTTGCCGAGATGATTCTTGATGATCTCTCGCACCCGGTCTGGCTTGGACAGGCTCTTGGTGGTCAGCAGCTCGATCCGGCTCTCAAAATCCCGGTACGCCGCCGTAAGAACCCCCAGCATATAGGTGACAAAGGGCGCATAATCATTCGTCCCTTCGTGCCAGTTGTAAGAGCTGGCTTGCAGAGCCTCGTAATAGGTTTCTTTGGTGTCGGAAATCAGCTTTTCGATGCTGATATATTTGCCCACGATATAGCCGGAACGGTACAGGAGCAGCAGCGTCAGGAGCCTGCTCATGCGGCCGTTGCCATCGTTGAAGGGATGAATACAGAGAAAGTCCAGAATAAAGATTGGAATCAGCAGCAGCGGATCAAACTCTGTGTCCTGCATGGCTGTCCGGAAGGCGTCGCACAGCGCAGAGACGGCCCCCGGCGTTTCCCACGCGGAGACAGGCTCGAACCGGACGATCTTCCGTCCATCCGGCAGTTCCTCGGCAATCACGTTGTCCGAGTTTTTGAAGCTGCCGCCGATGGACTTGCCGCTGAACTTATATAGATCCCGGTGAAGCTGCAAAATGACCGTCGGCTTTGGCGGGATATAGTCGTGGCTCTCGTGGATCGTCGCCAGCACGTCGCGGTATCCGGCGATCTCTTTTTCGCTGCGACTCTGGGGCATGGTCTTTTCGCGGACGATCTTTTTCAGGCGGTCATCTGTTGTGATGATGCCCTCGATACGGTTGGACGCTTCGGTGCTCTGGATCTTCGCAACCTCCAAAAGGTTGGACAGCGCATCCGCTTTAGCCTCGATAAAGAGATTTTGCTGCCCCTTGTATTCGTGAATCTGCGTCAGATACGCCACGACCTCCGGCGTCAGGAGCTTTTGATATTCTGCTTTGAAGTTGAAATCTCTCATTCAAATTCCTCATTCGGGTTTTAATTTCATCAAATCTCATCGAATGATGCAATTACAGTATACCCGCGAATTGCATCACCGTCAATCTTAATTTTGTCATTTCTTGTACGATGATAAAATTGAGGTTGTCGCAAAAAAGGCAGTCTGTCCCTCATCGGCACGGACCGCCTTTTGCATTTTCTGAGCAGGGATGACAAGCTGCCTTTTGCAGTTTGTATATGCACCTGCGAGGGAAATGAGGGATTGCAAAGGGAACATCTCTTTGCCGCAGGGTTTCCAATAGGGGCGCGAGCATCCCTGTTGGCACACGATTTTCCGCAGGAAAGTCTAGTGTGTTATACCTTTGCTTCCGGCTGACGCGGGAAAGGGGCTGGCTTCGCCATCTGCTGTACGGGCAGATAGCGGTTGACAGGCACTTTTCTGCGGCAGTAGGATAGGCGGATTTTGTGACACCAAGGTGACACAAATGCAGGATTTTTGAAAAACAAAATCCGCCTGGCCGGAAAAAGGAAGTGAAGGTATATACAACCCTCGTCCCGCCGCAGCGCCGCTCCCCGTTTCAGCGTTTCTTTCGTTTTCCCTTGCCGTGGGTCATGGTCGTTTTCCCGCGCTGGCTGATGGGAGTTTTCAGGTGTTTGGACAGCTTCAGCACCTCGATCAAGTTGACAAACTGTTCCATTGTGATGGCATCGTAATCGATCCCTAATGTGGCAAGTAATGCTTTTGCTTTCTTTTCTTCCGAGCTTCCCTCAAAGTTCATTGCCTCCCGTAACTGGTTCTGCATATTTTCTGCAAAGGAGACTTCATCCGCCGTCATGGTATCGGGGCGGTGTTCACTCCGAATATCACGAAGAATGCCTTTCAGGTCATCTGCAATCAGGTTCCCAAAATATTCATCTTCCCGAATCTGCGCCACTTCTAATGTCCGCAGATGCAGGTCATTTTCTTCGCCGCCATTTTTCATCAATGCCATCTGCCGGACGGTTTCCAGCACGGCGTTCATATCTTTGACGCGCATATCTGCGATCCGGTCAACGTAAATCTCAGCATCCAGCATAAAGCGCTGGAAATCCTTATGGCAGATCAGCTCCGACAGCAGCCGGTGGTTGAACTTGCCTGTTCTTAATATATCAATCGAAGCATCACTCAAATGCAGCTCATGCAGAGCTGTGTTTGGGTGATTTTTTGTTTCCGTCCTCCCCATCAGATAGTCGCAGGAAACACCGTAATAGTCCGCCAGCAACAGAATGCTGTACGGGCTGATGTCCTTGCCGTTATCTGATTCATATTTGCCAAGTGAGGATTTTGAGATACCCACTTCGTTTGCAAGCTGCTCCAAAGTCAGCTTTCGCTCTACTCGTAAATCTTTCAACCGTTCTCCGATTGTCAGCTTGACTTGCATACAGCAGCCTCCTTTTCCATTTTTCTGTATTATATCATGCTTTTTCATTTTGTGTCTCAAAGCGTGGAAAATTTCAACTTCTACCCCACTTTTCCTACCTCTTGGATATACGGGAAAGGGCCCGTTTTCTTACTAAAATTTAGACGTAAACCACGCAGCACCTTGAAAATTTCATGACCGTCCGATGGGGATATGTTTTCCGGCGAAGTACCGCATTCCGCGTGCCAAGGAGAACGAAACGCCGGAGTGAGATTCTCAGGCAGGAACGACATCGGGCAGAACGGCAGCACTCAAAATATTTTTCAAAGGAGGAAACGAGTATCAATCTATTTGCACAGATCAAGATGGCAGTTCCCGTGAAGGAGGCTGCCGAATACTACGGATTGGAAGTAAACCGTGGCAACATGGTCTGCTGCCCCTTCCACGCCGACCGCACGCCCAGCATGAAGCTGAACGAGGCCTACTTCTACTGCTTCGGCTACGGGGCAAGCGGTGACGTGATCGATTTGACCGCGCAGCTTTTTCGCTTGTCGCCAGCAGACGCCGCCAGGAAGCTGGCAGCGGATTTTGGAATTGCCGAGCAGAAGCCGTCCGTTCTGGCGAAGCTGAAGTGTGGAAAGACGCAAGTGGAATCCAAACGCCACTGTTTCCGAGTGCTGAGGGATTACTTCGGTATCTTACAGGACTGGAAGGATCACTGTGCGCCGCAGTCACCGGAAGACCCCATTGACCCGCGCTATGTGGAAGCGTGCCACATGCTGGATCGCATCGGGAATATGCTGGATATTCTGATCTCCGGCACACCGAATGACCGTGCTGAGGTAGTGGCCGACTTACAGAAGGACGACCGCCTTGGGCTCATGGAAGAGAGGAACCGCCAAATCAGGGAGGTCGCATATGAACAAAGTTGAAACGCCGCGCTGGATGCAGGACAAGCACTTCAACGAGGTGCTGTTCTGTGAGGATTTTCTGGCGGTGCACCCGATGGTATGCGTCAGCGGCAGCTTTTTCACTGCGGATGGCCGCATCACTGATGAGGAGAGCATCCGCAAGCAAATTTACGAAATGCTCCGCCCGCATTTCAGCTGCGGCCTTGCAAAACGGGCCACTGGCCTTGTGGAAATGCTGAAACTGGAGGCCTATGCGCCAGATCTGCCCCTACACGAGGATCGGATTCACGTGGCCAACGGCACGCTGTTTCTCAGCGGAGAGTTCTGCCCTGAAAAAGAGTTCTGCCGCAACCGCCTGCCGGTCAGGTTCAATCCCAACGCGCCGCAGCCTGTAACATGGCTGCGTTTTTTATCGGAGCTGTTGGAGGAGACGGACATCCTGACCCTGCAGGAATACCTGGGCTACTGCCTGATTCCAACAAATCGCGGGCAAGTTATGATGCTGCTGAAGGGCAACGGCGGCGAGGGCAAGAGCCGCATCGGCGTGGTGATGCAGAAGCTTTTGGGCAACAATCTGAAAAACGGCAGCATCGCCAAGGTGGAGCGCAGCCCCTTTGCCAGAGCCGATCTGGAGCACGAGCTGCTGATGGTAGATGACGATATGAAGCTGGAGGCGCTGCAATCCACCCACTATCTCAAGTCCCTCATCACCGCCGAAATGCCGATGGACTTGGAGCGCAAGGGCGAGCAGAGCTATCAGGGCAAGATGTACGTCCGGTTTCTTGCCTTTTCCAACGGCGATCTGGAATCGCTCTACGACCACTCGGACGGCTTTTACCGCCGCCAGCTCATTTTGTCGGTGAAGAAAAGGCCGCCGAACCGCGAGGACGACCCCTTTCTCGCGGACAAGCTCTGCGGCGAGATCGAGGGCATCTTCCTCTGGTGTCTCGAAGGCCTGCGCCGCTTGCAGGTCAATAACTTCCGCTTCACAGAGAGCAGTCAGACGAAAGCAAACCGCGAGGATGCCCGGCGGGAGGCCGACAATGTGCTACTGTTCCTGCGCTCGGAGGGGTATATCCGGCTGAAGGCCGACAGCACCATTACATCGGCCAATCTGTACGCTATCTATACCATGTGGTGCAGCGACAACGCCTACAAGCCGCTCGCCGCGCGGACGGTGAGCATGACGCTCAAAAAGCACGCCGATGAGTTCGGCCTGGAGCACGACAATCACATCCAGAACGCCCTCGGCAAGCGGGTCAACGGCTTCTGGGGCATCGAGGCGCTGGTCGCGCCGCCGGTTTTATGAGATCAGACACGAAATTCTCCATCCCATCCATCCCAAACATCCGGGATGGATGGGCGGATGGGATGGATGTTTTCAAGTTCAGCTGTGAAGGAGGACGTGGCCGCCGATCTGGCAGCGCTGAAACGGAAGGGGTATCTGCAAGGCAGGTGAGAATCGGAAAGAAATTTGCGCGGCGGCGAAATCATTCCACGAAACCGCGCTGCTCGGAATCGTGCACTGGCTTCGCGGATACGCGTGGATTTGCACGGTCTCCTGCGAAGTCACGCGGTTTCGGAAAGTCGATACCCCTCACTTGCGGAGAAGGCATCGACCACCACGTTTCCAGCGGATTTAGGGAAAACAGAATATTACGCCAAACAGCGAAGCAGGTTTTCGGAAATCGAAACCCGCTTCGCTGTTTTCATAACGAAAAAACAGGAGGTTTTTATGAGCATCAGAAATGAGATCAAATCGCAGATCGTCCGCGCCGGTTTTACCATGCAGGAGATCGTTGACCGGCTGGCCGAGGAATATGACTGGAGCGACAGCGTCTCCAACCTGTCCGCAAAATTGCAGCGGGAGAGCATCCGCTACAAGGAGGTCGTGGAGCTAGCCGATGTGCTGGACTGCGACATCGTGTGGATGAAGCGAGGGGCGCACCGATGAAAGCACAGTACGCCATTCTCCGCTTTGCCAAATATAAGGGGCCGGAAATCGGGCATATTGAGTCCCACAACGAACGCACCAAGGAGAAATACGCCAGCAATCCCGACGTGGACACGTCCCGCAGCCACCTCAATTTTCATCTGGTATCACCGGAGCGCAAGTACCGCGCGGAGGCGGAGAAGCAGGTCGTGGAGGCAGGCTGCCGCACGCGGTCGGACAGTGTGCGGGTGGTGGAGGCGTTGGTGACAGCCAGCCCGGCGTTCTTCAAGGGCAAAAAGAAGGCTGAAATCAAAGCCTATTTTCAGGAGGCGCTGGACTTTATTCGAGAGCACCAAGACCCGAAAACAATTATATCCGCCGTGGTGCATATGGACGAGAAAACGCCCCATATGCACCTTTGCTTTGTCCCGCTGACGGATGACGGGCGGCTCAGCGCCAAGGAAATCGTAGGCAACAAGAAGAAGCTGACGCAGTGGCAGGACCGCTTCTGGGAGCACATGGTCAAAAAATACCCCGATCTGGAGCGCGGCGAGAGTGCCAGTCAGACCGGGCGCGACCACATCCCGCCGCGGCTGTTCAAGGAGGCTGTCCACCTGAACCGGATGAAGGAACAGATCATGGCGATTCTGAACGACACCAATCCGTTCAACAAAAAGGCCAAGCTGGACGAGCTGGAAGCGCTGCTGGGTAAGTACGTTCCCGGCACGGAGGCTCTGCGGACGAAGCTCAAGAAGTATGACGCCGCTTATAAGGCGCTGACTGCCGAGAATGCGGCGCTCGAAAAGCAGCTGGGCGCATCGTCCAAGGAGAGCGTCCGCAAAAAGCTGGAGATCAACGAAAAGCTCCGGGAACTGGACGAGCTGCACCGCATGGTGGACGGCATCCCGCCGGAGATTTTGCAGGCAGCGAAGCAGGTGGCCACGCATAAGCCGCAGGAAAGATGAGGAAACTAAGGATGTTAAAGGAGGCTGGTTCTATTTGGAGATGAACGTCAGGGATGATCAGAAGCTTGTTGAAATCTGGCTGACGAATGCAGAAAAAATTGACCCCGTCCTGCGGGAGGGACTAAAAGAGATTTACGCCAAGTATAAGACGAAGAAATATATGGTCGCCGTGTTCGAGTCCGGCAAGGGCGATCTTTACGAGAACACGCGGGATCTGCTGCTCTTCAACCGCCGCCGCAGCGCCGAAAAGGCCGTGCAGCAGGCGAAAAAGCAGAGGGCCGTGAGCATGGAGCACTGAACATTGGGCGGAAGGGCACAATCCCTTCCGCCCTTTTTCTTTTTTACCCTTGCAAAAAGCGAAAACGTCATGTACAATATTATCTGAAATAAGATGTCTGTAAATAGATATACGTGGCACATTTGCCTTGCAAGGAACGGAGGAAACCAAATGAAAGAGATTGAAAACAACGGAATTCAGCTGCTTGAGGATTAAAAAATCTGTGTGGCTGGCTTGGGACGCTGAACGAGAAGACGGAGGAGAATTCAAATGGAAAATGAAATGATGGAACGCAGTGAAATTCTGCTGTACAGCGATGAAAACGGAAAAGAGTTTGTCAGCGTCGTATTCAAGGACGAGACATTCTGGCTGACGCAGAAGGCGATGGCTGAGCTGTTCGGCTGCACGCCGGATAACATCTCCCTGCACTTGAAGAACATCTTCGCGGAAAGCGAATTGAATCGAGAAGCAGTTACCGAGAAATTCTCGGCAACTGCCGCCGACGGAAAAAACTATCTGACCCAGCACTACAACCTCGACGCTATCATCGCCGTGGGTTACCGCGTGAACTCCAAGAAAGCCACACGCTTCCGCCAGTGGGCGACAAAGACGCTGAAGGAGTACATTCAGAAGGGCTTTGTGCTCAACGATGATCTAATGAAAAACGGCCGTCCGTTCGGCAAGGACTACTTTGACGAGCTGCTGGAGCGCATCCGGGAGATCCGTGCCAGTGAGCGCCGGGCCTATCAGAAAATCGCGGATGTCTTCGAGCAGTGCAGCTATGATTACGACAAAAACAGCGACACGACGAAAGCGTTCTACGCATTTGTCCAGAACAAACTGCACTACGCCGTTACCGGCAAGACTGCTGCGGAACTGATTTCCGAGCGGGCGACACTGGACAGTCCCACGATGGGGCTTACCACATGGAAGGGCGCGCCGGATGGAAAGATTCTCAAAAGCGACACACTGGTGGCGAAGAACTATCTGAACGAAAAGGAGCTGTCCCGCCTGAACCGGCTGGTGACCATGTTTATCGACTACGCCGAGCTGATGGCAGAGGACGAGCAGCTGATGAGTATGCAGGATTGGCTGAACGAAACCGACCGATTTCTGACCAACAACCGCCGCAAGGTGCTGGACGGCAAGGGTCACATCTCGCGGGAAGCGGCAGCGAAAAAGGTCGGTGCGATCTACGAGGAGTTTCGCAAAAAGCAGGACGAGGCGTACATTTCCGAGTTTGACCGCCAAACGGAAAAGTATCTCAAGGGTGAATGACCATGATTGAAACATTTGACATCGCGGGCTATGCCCGTATTTCTGTGGATGATGAGCAGGATCAAAAGAACATCTCGATTGAGAACCAGAAGGCCATCATCGAGGACTATGTAAAAACCCACTTTCCCGGCAGCACGCTGACGTTTTTTGAAGACCGCGACCGCTCCGGCTACACGTTTGAGCAGCGCGAGGGCTATCAGGAGATGCGCCGGGGACTCATGTCCCACAAGTACGATATTCTCATCATCAAGGATTTTTCCCGTTTCTCCCGCCGCAACTCGCGCGGACTGGTAGAGCTGGAAGACCTGCGCGACGCGGGCGTCCGGATCGTCTCCATCGGGGACGGCGTGGACTTCCCCAATGACGACGATTGGCTGAAAATCCAGTTCCAGTTTCTCGTGAACGAGATGCCCGTCACGGACACCTCCCGCAAGGTGCGCAGCGTTGTGAAGCGGCGGCAGAACGACGGCGAGTGGATCTGCGCCGCACCCTACGGCTATCTCGTGACCGAGGACAAGCAGTTTGAGATCATCCCCACGGAAGCCGAGACCGTCCGCAAGATTTTTGACCTCTACAATAACGCTGGTTGGGGCTACAAGAAAATTGCCAACTATCTCACCGATCAGGGCGTTCCCACGCCGCGCATGTCCGAGCGGATGCGCAAGGAGGCGGCAGGCAAGAAGACGAAGCGCGACGCCAAAAACGCGTGGGCCATTGCTACCGTGCAGGGCATTCTGGACAATGATTTCTACATCGGCACGCTCCGGCAGGGCAAGTACACCCGCGCCAAGATCAACGGCAAGGAGATCAAGCGCAACGACGACGAGCATATTGTCATTGAAAACCATCATCAGGCCATCATCGACTACCGCACCTTCGCCATCACCAGCGCTCTGCGGGAAAAGCGCAGCCGTAATAACTATCGCGGCGTCAAGATCAATGACAACGTGTATTCCGGCTTTTTGCAGTGCGGCGACTGCGGCAGTCCGATGTTTGCCATGAGCCGGAGCGATTTAGCGCCCGCATACACCTGCGGGACGTATCACCGTCGTGGTCTGAAAGGCTGCACTAGCCACCATATCCGCGTTGACCGGCTGGACGAGCTGCTGAAGAGCTATGTGCGGAAGCTGGCGGACAGTTCTGCCGCCATGCTGGAACAGCTCAACGAGGAGCTGAAGCGCGAGAACGATCAGGTGGCGGAAACGGAGCAGTCTGCCGACAATCTGGCAGCGGTGCTGGCCGATCTCACCGAGGAGCTGAAGGTCACAAAGCGCCAGCGCATCCGGGAGATCATGAAAAAGCCCGAGCAGGAAGCCTCCATCGAGGCGCTGTATGACGAGATGGAAGCTGACCTCCAGAAGAAGATCGACGGCATCAACCACCAGATCGACCTGCTGAGCGACAAACGCAACACCATCATTCAGGTGAACCGCGTGGCGAAGACCGCCATCGACGTGTTCCGCGACATTCTGGAAAAGGATAAGCTGGAACGAAATGATCTGGAGCTGCTGATTGACAAGATTCTCGTCTTTGAAGATCACTTGGAAATCAGGCTTCAATCCGACATCGACACGCTGCTGCGCTGCGGGACCCTCCCGGCGGAAACGGAGGATGCCGTAAATTTTAAGCAAGGCACGGAAAATATCAAAAACACGCTGATCCAGTCCTCCAAAAACCACGAGGACAAGGTTTTCCGTGTCAGTGTTATCAGCAACGGCGACCCGCTGGAGATCTACACCGATACCGACGGGCAGGTCATTTTCAAGAAGTATTCCCCGATGGGCGAGCTGTCCGAGTTCGCCGCGCAGATCTGTGACGCGCTGCACAAGACCACCGGCGGCATCGCCGCCGTGTGCGACCGCGACGCCGTGATCGCCGTGGCCGGCGGCGGCAAGCGTGAGCTGCTCGACCGGCGCATCAGCCGCGAGCTGGAAGAGCTCATGAGCACGCGCGGCCAGTATACCGCCGACAGCTGCACGCTGCCGGTCGTCGATACCGACGAGCGCTATGCCGTCTCCGTCGCCGCGCCCATTCTCTCCGAGGGTGATGTGCTCGGCTGTGTGCTGTTTGTGGCTGGGCACGGCGACGGCCCTGCCGGTGAGACGGAGCGCAAGCTCGCCCAGGCTGTATCCGGCTTTCTTGGCAAGCAGATGGAGAGCTGAGGATGCCGCCGTGGGGCAGAAAGCGTCCGGGCGCATACGCGCCCGGACGCTTTTCCCGATTAAAAGAAAAAGACCTCCGGGCGCCCCCGGAGGTCTTTCGCTGCAGATGCAGCCGTTATGGACACGCGCCCCGTACGCTGCAGACACGCGCCATGATCACTGTGGCGGGATGAGATATGCCATGCGGCGGAGAACAAAAAGGATAGCTAAATCCGTAAAAAGAGATCAGATAAAAGAGAAAAGAATTGATAAAAAGAGAAGGGTCAGATTGCGAAAATGGGTAAAAATGTGCGTACGCAGACATCCCGACTTCACAAATGATACTTGCAGTTTATCCTAGCAGCGACGAAAAGTCAATAGGAATCCACCTGATTTTTGAAAAATCAGGGATTGTCAGGAAATTCACGCACCTGGCAATTCTCTGGCAAAGGAAAACCGTTGAACTCCGCCGGAATGTGATGTACAATAAAAGCAGAGATGCATCAGCAAAAGGGGGTACGGTACATGACCGTATTGGTGACCGGCGGCATGGGCTACATCGGCAGCCACACGTGCGTGGAGCTGCTCGAGCAGGGCATGGATGTCGTCGTTGTGGACAATCTTGTCAACAGCAGTGCAGAGGCGGGCAGACGGGTCAAACAGATCACGGGCCGGCCGCTGAAATTTTATCAGATGGACGTGCGTGACCGTGCCGGACTCGACCGCATTTTTACCGAGCAGAAGATCGACTGCGTCATTCATTTCGCGGGCCTCAAGGCCGTGGGCGAGTCGGTACATATGCCGCTGGAGTATTACGACAACAACCTCGGCTCGACGATCACGCTTTGTGAGGCGATGCGTGACCACGGCGTCCGGCAGATCATCTTCTCCTCGTCGGCGACGGTGTACTCCGGCGACAACGAGATGCCGCTCTACGAGACGTCCCGTACCGGCAGCTGCACGAATCCCTATGGCTGGACGAAGTACGTCTGCGAGCAGATCCTGCGCGACTATGTTGTGGCCGACCCGAGCTGGTCGGTCGTGCTGCTGCGCTACTTCAACCCCATCGGTGCGCACCCGAGCGGCCTCATCGGCGAGGATCCGCGCGGCGTGCCGAACAACCTCATGCCCTACATTTCGCAGACGGCCATCGGCCGGCTGGAATGTCTGAGCGTCTTTGGCGACGACTATGACACGCCGGACGGCACCGGCGTGCGCGACTATATCCACGTCATGGATCTCGCGCGCGGCCACGTCGCGGCGATCGCCTACATGGCGGAGCATCCGGGTGAGAGCATCTTCAACCTCGGTACCGGTAAGGGGTACAGCGTGCTCGAGATGGTGCACGCCTTTGAGACGGCCAACCACGTGCATGTGCCGTACCGGATCGCGCCGCGCCGCGCGGGCGATCTGCCGACCGTGTATGCCTGCCCGGATAAGAGCGCGCGCATCCTCGGCTGGCGCGCACAGTATTCGCTTGAGGACATGTGCCGCGACAGCTGGCATTGGCAGACGCAAAACCCCAACGGCTACGAAACTGCCTGACGGACTGACCGTGCCCGGGCCGGAGTTTTCTCCGGCCCGGGCAGCGCTGCGCCGCCTGCGGGCGGTGCTTTTTTGCGGCCTGAAGGGGCCACGCTGTTCACATAATGTGCAACAAAAATCAAATTGGTTATTGACAGCCTGTACTAGATATTGTACGATATACCCGCTCTCAATACAAAATAAAGCGGTTTTTTCACACAAGATGTTGTGTTTTTCGATTATGAGGGGGAGGAATAGAAACATGAAGATCATTAAGCGCAACGGCGCCGAGGCGACCTTTGACATCTCGAAGATCATCATGGCCGTCACGAAGGCCAACGCCGCCGTCGAAGAGGGCGACCGCATGACGCCGCGCCAGATCCAGCGCATTGCCGAGAGCGTGGAGCTCGCCTGCCAGGAGCTGGGCCGCAGTGCCGCCGTGGAAGAAATTCAGGACATGGTCGAAAAGCAGATCATGGCCCACGGCGCGTTCGAGGTCGCCAAGGCCTACATCACCTACCGCTACACCCGCAGCCTGGTGCGCCGTGCCAACACGACCGACGACCGCATCCTGAGTCTCATCGAGTGCAACAACGAGGAGGCCAAGCAGGAAAACTCCAACAAGAACCCGATCGTCAACAGCACGCAGCGCGATTATATGGCCGGCGAGGTCAGCCGCGACATCACGAGCCGCCTCCTGCTGCCGAAGGACATCGTTGAGGCGCACGAGGAGGGCATCATCCACTTCCACGATGCGGACTATTACGCGCAGCACATGCACAACTGCGACCTCGTGAACCTTGAGGACATGCTCGAAAACGGCACCGTCATCACCGGCACGCTCATCGAGCGGCCGCACAGCTTCTCGACCGCGTGCAACATTGCCACGCAGATCATCGCACAGGTTGCCTCCAACCAGTACGGCGGGCAGTCGATCTCACTGACGCACCTGGCCCCGTTCGTGCAGGTCAGCCGTGAGCGCATCCGCCGCGAGGTCGCGGCCGAGATGCAGGCCATCGACGCGCATCCGGGCGAGGAGAAGCTGGCAGAGCTGGTCGAAAACCGCGTGCGCGAGGAGATCCGCCGCGGCGTGCAGACGATCCAGTATCAGGTCGTCACGCTGCTGACCACGAACGGCCAGGCCCCGTTCGTGACGGTGTTCATGTACCTCGGCGAGGCGAAAAACGAGCAGGAGCGCCACGACCTCGCCATGATTATCGAGGAGACGCTGCGTCAGCGCTATCAGGGCGTGAAAAACGAAAAGGGCGTCTGGGTCACGCCGGCGTTCCCGAAACTGATCTACGTGCTCGAGGAGGACAACATCCACGAGGATTCCCCCTACTGGTACCTCACGGAGCTGGCCGCCCGCTGCACCGCTAAGCGCATGGTGCCGGACTACATCTCCGAAAAGAAGATGCTTGAGCTGAAAGTCGACAAAAACGGCGAGGGCCACTGCTACACCTGCATGGGCTGCCGCAGCTTCCTGACGCCGTATGTGGACGAAAACGGCAAGCCGAAGTACTACGGCCGCTTCAATCAGGGCGTCGTGACGATCAACCTGCCGGATGTGGCGCTGTCCTCCGGCGGCAATATGGAGAAGTTCTGGAAGATCTTTGACGAGCGGCTGGAGCTCTGCCACCGCGCGCTCATGTGCCGCCACGAGCGGCTCAAGGGCACGCTCTCGGACGCCGCGCCCATCCTGTGGCAGTACGGTGCGCTGGCCCGCCTGAAAAAGGGCGAGCCGATCGACAAGCTCCTCTACGGCGGCTATTCGACCATCTCCCTCGGCTACGCGGGACTGTATGAGTGCGTCAAGTACATGACCGGCAAGTCCCACACCGACCCCTCGGCGACGCCGTTCGCGCTCGAGGTGATGCAGCATATGAACGACGCCTGCAAGCAGTGGAAGCAAATGCACAACATCGACTTCAGCCTTTACGGCACGCCGCTGGAGTCCACGACGTACAAGTTTGCCAAGTGCCTGCAAAAGCGCTTCGGCATCATTCCCGGCGTCACGGACAAGGGCTACATCACCAACAGCTACCACATCCACGTGACGGAGAATATCGATGCGTTCAGCAAGCTGGCCTTCGAGTCAAAGTTCCAGGCGCTGTCGCCCGGCGGCGCGATCAGCTACGTCGAAGTGCCGAACATGCAGAACAACATCCCGGCCGTGCTCGAGGTCATGAAGTTTATCTATGACAACATTATGTACGCCGAGCTCAACACCAAGAGCGACTACTGTCAGGTCTGCGGCTACGACGGCGAGATCGAGATCGTCGAGCACGACGGCAAGCTCATCTGGCGCTGCCCGAACTGCGGCAACACGGATCAGGATAAGATGAACGTGGCCCGCCGCACCTGCGGCTACATCGGCACCCAGTTCTGGAACCAGGGCCGCACGCAGGAGATCAAGGAGCGCGTGCTGCATCTGTAACACGCGAAATCAAAAATAACCGGCGGGCGTGTCCATATGGCGCGCCCGCTGTCTGCGAGGAATTGCTATTATGTATTATGGGGAGATCAAAACCTGCGACATTGCCAACGGCGTCGGCGTGCGCGTGACGCTGTTCGTCTCCGGCTGCACGAACCACTGCTACAACTGCTTTCAGCCGCAGACGTGGGATTTTCACTACGGCAAGCCCTTTGACGCGGCGGCCGAGCAGGTGATTTTTTCCGAGCTGGAAAAGCCCTTTATCCGCGGCCTGACGCTGCTCGGCGGCGATCCGTTCGAGCCGGAAAACCAGCGTGCGCTCGTGCCGTTTCTGCGCCGGGTGCGCGCACGGTTCCCGGAAAAGGACATCTGGGCGTATTCGGGCTTCACGCTCGACAAGGAGCTCACCGTTGACGGCACGCACCCGCGCTGCGAGGTCACGGACGAGATGCTCTCGCTCATCGACATCTTGGTCGACGGGCGCTATGTGGACGCGCAGCGCAACATCAGCCTGCGCTTTCGCGGCTCGGAAAACCAGCGCATCATTGACATGGACCGGACCCGCGCGGCGGGTCACATTGTACTCTGGGAGGGCATGAACGGATGGAAGTGAAGATTCAGAAGCTGCGCCCCGGCGCCGTCACACCGAAGCGCGGCAGTGCGGACGCGGCGGGCTACGATCTCTATGCCTGCCCGGCGGACGGGCAGAGCGTCACCATCGCGCCGCACGCGACGGCCATGATCGGCACAGGCCTTGCCCTCGCTATCCCGGCGGGGTATTTCGGCGGCGTGTTCGCGCGCAGCGGTCTGGCCTCCCGGCAGGGGCTGCGTCCGGCCAACTGCGTCGGCGTGATCGATGCCGACTATCGCGGCGAGTGCACCGTCGCGCTGCACAACGATACGGACGAGCCGCGCACCGTCGCGCCCGGCGACCGGATTGCCCAGCTCGTGATCCTGCCGTTTCTGGCAGCGGAATTTTCGGAGACGGATGCGCTCGACGCGACCGACCGCGGCGCGGGCGGCTTTGGCAGCACCGGCCGGTAAACAGAACAGGAAAGCCCGATCCCCGGAGCAGCGCTCCGGGGATCGGGCTTCTTTTATGTTCAGCGGTTGGCAGCGAACACGGGCGAGAACTCATCGAGCCGCTCAGAGGTGTAGCGCCGGGTATTGTCCTCGCACACGGGCAGCATCTGCTGCGTGAAGGCGGCGCAGCGCGCCCACTCATCCGTCACCTTGTCGCTGTGCGCGGTGTTCAGGTCGTAGTGCGCCGTGAGATAGTCGGCGAGGTAGGGCGTGAACTTCTCCGCGCCGAAGACGTTCAGGTGCTCGGCGTTGGCGAAGTCGCTCAGCGGGTCGAGGCCGATGGCGTCTATCTGTGTGTCGAAATTCACGAAGTCGTAGCCGTACTCCTGCACGACCGCCTCCAGCTCGGCAAACACGGCGTCATAGTTTTCAATGACGGTGCGGTGCGGGAAGCGGGCAAAGAGCACGTTTTGAATGCCAAGCTTCTTTGCTGTCTCGCAGAACGTGCGCAGCGACTGCTCGTTGAAATTGTCGAGCGATTGCTGACGCACGGGGATCTCATCCGTTTCCGTGAGGAACATGGAGATGGACAAAAACGGCTTGGTGTACGAGTAGCCCACGCTGCGGGCCTGCTGCTGCAGGGAGAGCGAGCGGCGGATGTCGCCGGCGCACTTCCAGAACGTGTGGTATTTGAGCAGCGGGAAGTAGTACGTCGAGCGCTTCTCGGCCGGGATGCACGTGCGGATGGTGTCGAGCTTGTTGGCCGACAGCGGGATTGTGTCGATCCATTTGCGCAGCGCGGCGTGCGAAAACTCGTCGCGCTCTTCTGCGGTGTACAAAAAGCCGTTGACCTCCACGACGTAGACACCGGGGGCCTGGCGCCGGGCGGCCTCACGCAGCATGGAGGGGTACATGGTCCCCTGTGCGGCTGACACGGCCAGCGGATAGCTCGTAAAGCCTGCGTGCTGCCACGCCAGCGGCGCGCAGTAGTCCGTGAACGTCTCACTCGCGCCGAGGATCATGACATCGAGCGAATTTTTCGGCTCGAGGTAGAAGCTGTGGACATACTGCTGCTCGGTGGCGTCGTTCACGGCCAGCAGGCGTGAGAGCGCGCCGTAGAGCAGCGCCGCCACGAGCAGAAACGCGATGACGCGCACGACGGTTTTGGTTTTGGAACGGTTTTGATTCATAACGTCCTCGAAGATACAGGGTCAGCGGTAGACCGAAAATTCCGGTGAGAATTCGTTGTAGTTTCCGCCGTCGCCGGGTGTTTTCTGTTTGCAGATGGGCAGCATGTGCGCCACAAATTCCGCGCAGCGCGCCCATTCGGCGGTCACCTTGTCGCTGTGCGCGGCAGTCAGGTCGTATTGCTCGGAGAGATACTGCCCGAACCAAGCGGTGAACTTCTCCATGCCGAATACGTTCATGTGTTCGTTGTCGCAGAAGTCGCCGTCCAGCTCCAGACCGATGCTGTCCATCTGCTCGTCGCAGTTGAGAAAGCCGTAGCCATATTCGCGCACAATGTCCGCAAGCTGCGAAAGGACGGAGGGGTCGCTGAGCACCGTGCGGTGCGGAAAGCGCACGAAGAGCACATTCTCCACCCCGAGCTGTTTGGCCCGCTCGCAGAAATCGCGCAGCGTCTGCTCATTTTCCGCGCTCAGCTCCAGGGATTTGACCTGACGCTCGCCGGTCTCCACTTTCGGGATGACCTCAAAGGACTTGGTCAGCGAATAGCCAGTCCGGCGCATGGTCAGCTGATCTTTGGCAGCCCCGCCCCAGACGTCCGGCTCGATCCAGGTGTCATGGTACTTTTCCATGCGGAAAAAATAGGACGACTGCTGGTCTTTCGGCACGCAGTTTGCGATCGTCTGTGCCTTGTTGCGCGACATCGGGATGTTATCGAGCCATTTGTGCAGGCCGGTGTCCGTTTCGTCCTGATTGAAGTCGTACAAAAAGCCGTTGATCTCCACGACGACGACCTTTGGCGTTTGCCGGCGCATGGTTTCGGTGAGCATGGAGTCATACAGGCATGACGGCATGCTCGACACGGCCAGCGGATAGCTCGTAAAGCCATACTGCTGCCACGCCAGCGGAGAGCTGAAGCCGGTGTAGAGCTCGCTCGCGCCGAGCATGACGACGTCGAGCGAATCCTGCGGTTCCAGATAAAAGCCGCGGATATGGCGCATATCCCACGTATTGTTCACGCTCAGCACATTGGCTGCGGCGCTGTAGAGCAGCACGACAATGAGCAGAAAGATGACGGCACGCAGGGCGCGTTTTTGAGGCTTGGAACGTTGCTGCATAGGCTTTGCGCTTTCTGTGCCGGGGCGGCACGGTTGGATCATCGGGTCAGCGGTAGGCGTCAAACGCCGCCGAAAACTCGTTGAGGGTCTGTTTGGTGTTGTCCGCCGCCTGCTGCTGGCAGGTGGGCAGGATCTGCGCCATAAAATCGGCGCAGCGCTGCCACTCGGCGGTGACGGTCTCGCTGTGCGCGGCTGTCAGGTCATAACGCTCGGAGAGGTACTGCCCGAACCAGGCGGTGAAGGTCTCCATGCCGATGGCGTTGAGGTGGTCGGAGTCCATGAAGTCCGCGCAGCGGTCAAGCCCGATCGTGTCGAACGCGTCGTGCAGGTCGAGCAGGTCGTAGCCGTAGCTGCCGACCACGGCCGCCACATCGGCAAACACGATTGGGTCGGTCGTCTGCGTGCGGTGCGGCATACGCAGGAAGAGCACGTTTGCGCCGAGTGAGCGCGCCTGCGCGCAGAAATCACGCAGGTACTGCGCGTTTACGTCGCTGAGCGTCAGCGGCCGGGTGTCCGGCTGATCGGCGTCCGTGAGCGACTGACCGATGGCCTCAAAGCTCTTCGTGAGCGAGTAGCCGGTCTTGTCCATCGCGCGCAGACGCTGCTGCACCGGCAGCCACGTGTCCGGCTGGTACCAGTTGGCATGGTATTTTGCGATGTTGAAGTAAAACGAGGCCTGCAGCTCCGCAGGCACGCAGGTGCGGATGGTCTCGATCTTATTGCGCGACCAGGGCATATTGTCGAGCCACTTGCGGAGATTGGCCTCGAGTTTTTCCGGATCCTCGTCCGTGAGGAAGCCGTCGATGTCCACGACGATGAGCTTCGGGTGCTGGCGGTTCACCGCCTCTGTGAGCAGAGAGCCATAGAGCCGGGCGGGGATGTTCGACACGGCCAGCGGATAGCTCGTGAAGCCATAGTCCCGCCACGTGAGCGGAGCACTGTAGCCCGTGTAGAGCTGGCTTGCGCCGATGAGCACCACGTCGAGACTGTCCTCCGGCTCGAGGAAGAAGCCATGCACGTGGCGCATATCCCACTCGTTGTTCACGACGAAGGCCGGCGAGATCAGGCCGATGCCCAGCACGACGATGAGCACGAAAATGACCGCGCGCAGCGCCGTTCGGGTTTTGGAGACGCGTCTGCTGCCCATGGCTTAAAACTGCATGTACACGAACTCGGACGCCTGCACGCCCGGCCCGTAAACGCCCATGAGCACAACGGCGAAGATGCCGCCGAGCAGCACGGCCCAGCGCAGGGCGAGGCACTTCTTGTCGAGGATCTCGCGGATGGTGCGCTGCGAGCGCTCCTGAATGACGGAGGCGACGAAGATCACGATCGTGCCGAATAGCAGCACGGCCCAGTCATACTTCGTCAGCGGCAGAGCCTCGAGCACGGCACTCGGCCGCAGCTGCGACAGGTGCAGGTCGGTCACAGATTTGGCCATCATGCCCATGGCGGCGCGGAAGCCGTCGGCAATGTCAAAGTAATAGCCGATGAGCACGACCACGAACGTGCGCAGCATGGAAAACACCTGATACCACGCGCTCTTGCGCTCGATGTGCAATCCGGCGACGACCTTGTCCGACACCGGCTGCAGCAGTGTGGACACGAGGATGACCATGCCGTTCCAGAAGCCGAAGGCGACATATTTCCAGCTCGCGCCGTGCCAGATACCGATGACGAGGAACGTGATGAGCGAGGCCACGGCTGTCGGCAGGACCTTGCCGATGTGGTTGCCGAGGTGCTGCTTGGCGTGGCGGCCCCAGTTGAGGAATGCTTTCGAGATCGACAGCGGGTAAAACAGGTAGTTGCGCAGCCAGTCGCCGAGCGAGATGTGCCAGCGGTGCCAGTACTCGGTGAGCGTGCGCGAGAAGTACGGCCGGCGGAAGTTTTCGCCCATGGTGATGCCGAACATCTGCGCCACGCCGCGCGAAATGTCGATGCCGCCGGAGAAGTCGGCATACAGCTGCAGCGCGTATACGAGCGCGGCCAGCAGCACGTAGGTGCCGGCGTAGTCGGTGTACGCCCCGGCGACGGTGTGGATCATGCCCACGGCGCGGTCGGCGATGACGAGCTTCTTGAAAAAGCCCCACAAGATCAGCTCCGCACCGTAGCGGATGTTGTCAAAGTTATATTTGTGCTCGTCGTAGAGCTGGTGCGCCAGCTGGTCGTACACGCCGATCGGGCCCTGAATGATCTGCGGGAAGAAGGACACGAACAGCGCGAGCTTGCCGACGTTGCGCTCGGCGGGGACCTTCTCGCGATAGACGTCCAGCACATAGCCCATGGACTGGAACGTGTAAAACGAGATGCCCAGCGGCAGCAGCAGTCCGATGTGGCCGAGCGAGACCGTCAGCCCTATGGACGCGAAGAGCGCCTCCATGGACTCGGCAAAGAAGTTATAGTATTTCAGCACGGCAAGAATGCCGAAGTTGAACACCAGAATGCCGATCATGAGCGCCTTGCGGCGGGACTTGCAGCGCTTTTTGTACGCCTTGCGTTCCTCGCGCTCCCAGTCCTGCTTGTGCGCGGCGACGGTCTGCTCCATGCGCGCGGTCATGGCGTCCATGCCGCGGGCGCCGAAGTAGGTCGTGAGCGTCGTGATGATGATAAAGCCCATGTACCGCAGGCACACGAACGCGTAAAACGCGTAGCTGCCGATGAGCAGTACCACCCACTGGAACCGCTTCGGCACCAGGTAGTACAGCACCAGCAGCGCGAGCACCAGCAGATAAAACGACAGCGATGTCAGAGTCATTTTCCGTCCTCCAGCGTCTGGCAGGTGTTGAGCACGTCGGTCGCGAACCGGTCGCGCACGAGCGTGAAGTTTCCGTCACGGTACAGGGCCACGCGCGGCAGGTCGCGCGAGAGGAACACGGCCACGCCCTCCGTCACGGAGTACGCGCCGCAGCGGCCGAGGGCAATCACGTCGCCCACGCGCAGAGGCGGCAGCTGCGCCTCGCGCACCAGCACGTCCGCCGTGGTGCACAGGCTGCCGCAGAGCATCCATGGCTCGGCGGCGTCCGCGCTCTCGCGCAGAAGCGTCAGCGGCGGGGCCTGCATACCCATGAGCTGGCCGTCATACTTGACCTGGTGCATACCGCCGTCGCACACGGCGTAGTTCACGCCGAGGTTGCACTTGGCATCCGCCACGCCGGTGAGGAACGTGCCGCACGGCGCGGCGAAAAAGCGCCCCATCTCGATCGTGAGCGGGTACTTTGCCCCGAAAGCACGGATATGCTCCGCCGCCGCGTCGAGCAGTGCGCAGTCGCGCGCCTCGGCGTCCTCGCGGAAGCACTCGGCGTTCAGCCCGGGGCCGTATTCCACGTGCTGCGCCGTGAAGCCATACTTATCGTGCAGCATCGTGAGGTATTCGTCCAGATGCGCGAGCTCCTTGGCGATCACGCTGTCCTTGCGCTTTTGCGTGCCGGAAAAGTAGTGGATGCCGGCGATCGTCACGTTCGGGAACTCCGCGCGCCGCGCCACGAGCCCGGCCAGTGCGTCGGGATCCATGCCAAACTGGCTGCCGGCGGTCAGCCGCGGCAGCACGTGCACGTGCTTTCCCTGCGCGGCCGCGGCGGCGCAGATGAGCTCAAAGTGCAGCGTGCTCTCGGCCGTGAGCAGGTCCACCCCCAGCGCGACGGCGCGCGCGACATCGTCCGCGCCCTTGTTCACGCCGGAGTACAAAATGCGCTCGGGCGGGATGCCGAGCTTTTCGCAGATCGTCAGCTCGCCGGGGGAGCAGACCTCCACCCAGCGGAACACGTCCGGCAGGCCGCGCAGCACGAAGGGATTGGCCTTCATGGAGTAGCACAGATGCACATCAGAGCCGAACGCGGCGCGCACCCTTTGAGCGCGCGCCGTGAAGGCATCCAGATCAAACAGATACAGCGGCGTGCCGTACTTTTCGGCCGCCGTCCGGAGTGCAGTTTTGTCCATCAGTCCTCGTCCTGCAGGCGCTGCACCATGGCCAGCAGACTCTTGGCGGAGTTGAAGTTCTCCGGCACGAGATCCTTGGCGCCGATCTCGATGTCAAACGCGTCGTTGAGCGCCGCGACGAGCGACACGATGTCGAACGACTCGAGAATGTGGTCGTCGATGAGGGCGGTCTCGGTCTCAAAATCCACGTCGGGGCGCAGATCGGTCAGAATGTCCATCAGTTCCTGTTCCATGATTGATATACCTCCTGAAGTAAGTAAAGTAAGCGAAATCAGTGTTTGGCCGCGGCGGTGATGCGCTCGGCCAGCGCGCGCATATTCGTCTTGCCGTTGTCGAGCCGGGGCATGGCCTCGAGCTGCTCGATCTTGCGCGGCACCATAAAGCCCGGCAGGTCGGCGCGCAGGGCGACGGCGATGTCGCGCTTGGTCACGCCCTCGCCGGTGTAAAACAGCCAGATCTGCTCGTGCACCTGGTCATAGAGCGCGCAGCAGTCCTCCACGCCGGGCACCTTCGCCGCGGCGAGATCGATCTCCCCGAGCTCCACGCGGTGGCCGAGATGCTTGACCTGCCGGTCCTTGCGGCCGTGGAACATGAGGTTGCCGTCGGGCGCGAAGTGCCCGAGGTCGCCGGTTTTATAGATGCGCTCGTCGTAAGCGTGGTTGAGCGGGTTTTGCAGGAAGCTCTCGGCCGTTTTCTCGCGGCTGTTGTAGTAGCCCAGCGCGAGGATGGGCCCCTTGACGCAGATCTCGCCGATCTCGCCGTCGGGCACGGCCTCGTTTTGCTCCGAGAGCAGAAACACCTCGTAGTGCGGGTACGGCTTGCCGATCGGCAGCACGTCGCTGTCCTCCACCAGACCGGGCACGACATAATACGTGCACGAGGCGGTGGCCTCCGTCGGGCCGTACTGATTGACGAACCGCGCCTCCGGCAGCGCCAGCTGCCACTGGCGCAGGCAGCTGCACGGCATCACCGAGCCGGAGAAGCACACCTTGCGCAGGTGCTGCGGCACGCTGCACTCGAACGCGCCCAGCGCAGCCGGCACCGTCAGCGCCGAGACGCTCCAGCCCACGGCCGTCACGCCCTTGTCGTTCATGTATGCGAACAGACGCTCCGGCGACATGAAAAGTTCCTTCGGGATGATGGCCGTCGTCGCGCCGAAGCGCAGCGGCAGGTAAATGTCGCGCACGGCGGCGATGTAGTCCAGCGGCGACTGGTTGCCGAGCACGTCCTCGCGCGCGATGCCCATCACGCCGGCGTAGTCCTCGATGTAGCACATGAGCGAGTGCTGCGCCGTGATCACGCCCTTGGGCGTGCCGGTCGATCCGGAGGTGAAGATGATGTACAGCGGGTCAAGCTCTCTGGCCCGCGCGCGGCAGCCGGCGAGCAGCGCCGCGTCCTCGCCGCCTTCGAGCAGCTCCTCCGCGATGAGGATCGTGCCGGAAAAGTCCAGCGTCTTTGCCTTGTCGTAAAACGCGCGCTGCACGATCATCAGGTCGGTGTCGAGCGTATTTAAAATAGAGTTGAGCCGGTGCACGGGCATTGTCCCGTCCATCGGGGCGTAGCAGCACCCGGCGTACACCGCGCCGAGAAACACCGCCGGCGTGTGCGCGTTGCGCCCGCTCATGACGGCGATGGGCTTTTTCTGCCCGCGGCGGAACTTTGCCGCCGCCGTGCCGATGACGCGCGCCTCGCGCCGCACGTCGGCAAAGGTCACCGCGCTGTCCTCGTCGAGAAAAGCGGCCTTGTCCGGACAGGCTGCGGCGGTGGCTTCCAGCCAGTCGAGCACGTTGGTTTCCATGCGTGCCAGCTCCTTTCCGATAAATGTCCACAATCGACCCTATCCTATCATGTTTTTCGCGCAAAAACAAGTCGCCATGTGTCATATTTAAGAAAAGGTAAGAATGTGGCGCCTCGGCAGGGGAGCTCGAGGGGGCCCGCCCGTCTCGAATTGAATGAATGGAAAAGACCGGATGCATCCGGCCTTTTCCCCTTGACGCATCCGCGCCCGCAAAGTACAATAGGAATTACCAAAAACAAGCGCTCCGCGGCGCAGCAGAATTTGCACGTTTTTCGGCATATTTTGCAGCCTCTTGTCTGTTATTGCCAAAATCACACCTGGGAAATTGTGAACAATTCTCCTTCCACATTTGTGGAGAATGTGGTATACTTTGGGAAACTGCGCGATTCATCTGCGCGCGGTTTCGACGCATTCTGCGTCTGTCGTGTGCTATGATCGTTCCGGTTTCCGGGCACGGACCGGCGTCTCCGCGAAGGGGGGGAAATGCAGCGGAGCGGAAAGGAAGGTCACAGATGTCAAAGAGAGTTCAGAAGGTGTGGAACGCTGTCACCACCGTGCTGGTGATCCTGGTTGTCATTCTGGCGCTGCTTCTGGTGGGGGTCCGGCTGGTCGGCCTCCGGCCGATGTGCGTCCTGTCCGGCAGCATGGAACCGACTTATCACACCGGCTCGCTCATCTATGTCAAGCCCTGCGCGCCCGAGGACGTGCAGGTCGGCGATCCGATCACGTTCGTGCTCAATGAGGATCTCGATGTCGTCACGCACCGCGTCGTCTCCATTGATGCGGAAAATCAGCACTTTTATACGAAGGGAGACGCAAACGATGCGCCCGACGGCGCACCCGTCTATTTCAAGAACCTCATCGGCCGCCCGGTGTTCACCATCCCGTACCTGGGTTATGTCTCGCACTGGGTCTCGAACCCGCCCGGCATGTATCTGGCCATCGCGCTCGCGCTCGTGCTCATCATCCTGACGTTCCTGCCGGATGTGCTGCGCAAAGCGTCGGAGGCGGACGCGCGCGACGCTGCCCGCCGTGCACAGGCGGACAAGCCCGGCGATGCCCCGGATGCCAAAAATTCCGGCGAAAATATGGAAAAATAAAGGTTCCGTGCAATATTTTTGCCTGTTCGTGCATTAATTTAGTGATTGCTGGCAGCGCCCGGCACGGTGCTGCTGGACATAGGAAGCTTTGAACAAAATTTAAGGGAGGAAAACATTACATGAAGAAGAAAACTCTGACGATGGCCATCGCGCTCGTTCTGGTCGTGGCGCTGGCGGTTGGCGCGACGTATGCGTATCTGACGGCGAAGACCGAGGCGGTTACCAATACCTTTACGGTCGGCAAGACAATTGATGATCCGGAAACCAACTTCATCCTGAAGGAACACAAAGTTGCCTATGATGCCAATACGGCTACTTATAACTATGTCGACACCGAAGGCAATGTCACTACTGACAGTTCCAAGTATGTTGAAGTCCCTGGCAATGAGTACAATGAAGTCACACCGGGCATGACCGTTGCGAAAGATCCGTTCGTTCAGATTAAGAAGGCTGTTGAGACTCCGTCTTATCTGTTCGTGGAAGTCTACGGCAATGTTGCTGGCCTGAATTACAAGCTGAACGGCGACTGGGAGGAAGTTACTGGCCTTCAGAAGCAGCTTCCGAATGGCGGTACGCTTTATGTTTATAAGACTCCGATGACTTCTGACAATTCCATTGGTACCTATCCGATTCTGAAGGGAAACCAGCTTACCGTTGATTTGACCACTCCGCTTGCTCAGAATTCCAGCCTGCAATTCAATGCTTATCTGTGCCAGACTACCGGCTTCGGCAACGCAGCTGCTGCGTTTGATGCCTGCTTCGGCAAGTAATCACCCTTCGCTTTTTCCCGTGTGACCATCACGCGAAAATAGGAAAAGGAGACACCTACATATGAAGAAGAAAACGATTCTTGTGGCTGCCATCGCAGTCATGCTCGTCGCGGCGCTCGTCGTCGGCGGCACGCTGGCGTACTTCACCGATACGAAGACCGCGGACAACACCTTCACCATGGGCAACGTCGCGATCACGCTCGATGAGACGAACGCGAATCCGAACGCTCCGACCGGCAGCGGCCGTGTGACGGAGAACACCTACAACGTCTACCCCGGCCTGATCGTGGACAAGGACCCGACCGTGACCAACGTCGGGGCGAACGACGCATGGATTCGCGCAAAGATCGTTGTCAAGGCGAACATGGAGCAGCTCAATCAGCTTGGCCTGATCGAAGCCGCGAATGACGCGACCGGCGAGAAGCTGGCGAAAATCTTCAAGCTCGGCGACGGCTGGAGCTACACCGGCAATGTCATCATAGGCGAAGACGGCACGTTTACTTTCGTCATGAAGTATGCGGACAAGCTTGCCCCGAAGGCTGCAACGCCTGTCTTTACGCAGGTCACCATCCCTGGTGAGACCGTTGTGGACAGCTTCAACTTCAACATCAATGTTGTTGCAGAAGCCATTCAGGCGGACGGCTTCACCACTTGGGACGCTGCCTTTGCCGCGTTTGACAAGTAATTCCCCGGCAACCCCGATGGGGCGGCGCGCCGCGCCGCCCCACTCGGAGCCTACGGGTTCGAAAGGGGCTGGCTTCCGTCCGGCGCAGACGCCGGCCGGGTCAAAGCTTCCCCGGCCCCTTTCGGCCCTTTATCCCCGGTTCCGTCCGGGCGCGGGCGGCGGAGCTGCCGCCGTCCGCGCGCAGACAGAAATGGAGATCCCACAAAATTTCCTGCGCGCGCCCTCCCGGGCGCGGAGAATCTCAGCACTTTTTTTGGACATTCCTTTGAGGAGAAAGGTGGTTTGTGCATGAAGAAGAAGTGGACCATCGCGGCGGTGCTCGTCCTGGTGGTGGCGCTGCTTGCGGTCGGCACGTGGGCGTATTTCTCGGCCGCCGGCCGGGCGGATAACGTCATCACGATGGGCTCCGTCAAGCTTGCACTGCACGACGAGGACGGCAGCGGCCAACCGTTTACGACGGTGAGCGCCGTGCCCGGCAGCGTCGTGGACAAAGTGGTTTATGTGGAGAACGTCGGCTCCGGCGCGTTTTACACCCGCGTGAAGATCACGCCTGAGGTGGTCGCCGCGAATGGCGAGCTTGTCCCGCTCACGGACAGGAGCCTGCTCACGCTCGACCTGAACGACACTGACTGGATCCCCGGCGCGGACGGATACTATTATTATAATGGTACGGTCGATCCGAAGGCCGCCACGTCGAAGCTCTTCAACCACGTCACGTTCAGCACGGACATGGGCAATGAATATCAGAACACCACGGTGCATATCTACGTCACGGCCGAGGCCGTCCAGACGGCGAACCTGGACAAGTACGGCCCGATTGACGTGTGGAAGCACGTCGGAACGGTCGAGGCGAGCACTTCGAGCACGCAGATCGACCCGATCCCGGCAGCCTGAGAAAGGAGGACGAAAACATGAAAAAACGCATTCTCTCGCTCGTCCTCTGCGCGGCCATGCTGCTGAGCATGTGCCTGTTCCTCGGCGCCGGCGTGACGGAGGACACCTCCGATACCCCGGCCGAGAGCACCGCCGCGGCCCAAGTCCAAGCGCCTCAGACAGTTGTGTATACGGCGGCCGGCCCGTTCCTGCCCGCTGTTTCGGTGCAGCCGGTTTTGCGTGCTGCGCGCGCCAGCGGTGCGAGTGAATTCAAGGACGGCCTGAACCTGTCTAAGACGGCGACTGCCAATGCGGATGGCAGCTATACGATCCGCATGGAGGCGTTTACGACCGGCAAAGTGACGACGACGACCTCGATCGAACCGTGTGACATCGTGCTCGTGCTCGACCAGTCCGGCTCGATGGCGTATAATTTTGACGGGAATAAGACCAGCACGGATTCGGCCCGTCGCCAGTATGCCATGAAGCAGGCCGTGAACACGTTCATTGAAGCGGTGGCGGATAAGTATAACGCGGAAAAGTCCGATCACCGGATCGCGGTCGTGACTTTCGGCACGAACGCTTCCACGCTGATGGACTGGACGCTCGTGACCCCGGCCGAAACGGGCACGGCGGAAAGACCGTCCGGCGAGACCGCGCTCAAGGCCAAGATCAACGACCTCCCGTCGGAGCCGGAGGGCGCGACGAATGTCGCCGACGGCATGAAGCAGGCAGAGACGCTGATGGGCAGCGGCTACAACTACACGGGCAGCAACACGACGCGGCAGAAGGTTGTGGTTGTGTTCACGGACGGTGTGCCGACGACGCAGAGCGATTTCAGTACGAACGTTGCAAATACTGCTATCCAGAGTGCAAAGGCCTTGAAGGATTCCGGTGCGACGGTGTATTCGGTCGGTATTTTCAATGGCGCGAATCCGGACGAGATGTACGGTGCCAGTGGTTTTGATACCAATAGCAACGGCACGGTGAATTCAAAATGGGTGAAGGATACCTGGGGGCTTCTTCCGGGAACAGATTTTCCGGAAGCAGACAGGCCGGCCGGAAACCGATTCCTGAATTTGCTGTCCAGCAATTTTGAAGATGCTGCGGAAGTTGGCTTGAAGCGTGAGACTAAAGGTTTGGGCATACTTCATTATAAAATTACTTATACGATTGCTAGAAACTTCAATCGCACATCTTCCAGCTACTACCTGACCGCGAATGATTCCGCTTCCCTGAGCCGAATCTTCACGACGATCAGCGAGAATATCGGTCAGGCGAGCATTGACCTTAGCAGCTCGACGGTTGTTAAAGACATTGTGACACCGTATTTCACTATGCCGGCGAACACCGAAGGTGTGAAGCTTTACACCGCCGATTATAACGGCAAGAGCTTTGACACGGAGCAGCCGGCCGGCAGCGACGTGCAGGCGACGATTGACGCACATACGAACACGGTGAGCGTGACCGGATTTGATTTCAATAAGTACTACGTCGCCGACAAGAAGCACGATGGTACGTATGGCAAGAAACTGATTATCGAGTTTTCTGTGCAGCGAAAGCCCGGATTTGTTGGCGGCAACAACGTGCCGACCAACGGAGATACTTCCGGCGTTTACACGGAGAAGGGTGTTTCTGCTGGCCTGTTTGATGTTCCAAAGGTCAATGTCCCCATCATTGCACCGGAATTGGCCGGGCAAGACTGCCATGTCTATTATCTGGGCACGCAGCCGACGCCTGAGCAGATGTGCACACCGTATGACACTGCAGGGAGTGATTTCTCCTTTGTGAAAGTCTCTTATACGACGAGTAGTTCGGTTGATATGACGCGGGATGACAGCTATACGGTGACTGCGACCGTTTCTCCCAAGGAAAAGGCTGCGTCGGATTCGACTGGTGCACCAGCCCAGTCGAAAACTGCCACGGCGATTTCTCGTGTCTATGTTTACAAGCCGGAGCTGACTTTCCAGGACAGCGAGGGCTACTACGGCGACACCGCACCCGCCTTTACCGGTAACCTGACCGACACCGTGTGGAAGCACAGTGACACCAAGGCCGACACCAATGTGATGGGCCAAGCCCCTGAGCTGACTATTTCCTACACGCCGGACACCGACGCTGTCGTAGGCGGCAAGATCAACACCCGGACGGACTTCGTCGTGGCTGCGTCTGTGAAGATTGGCGACACCGATGTGACGGAACATACCAAATTCCATCACACGTTCTGCGACGGCAAGACCTGCGCTCTGCCGGAAGGCAAGGCGTTCCTGTGCCATGTCAACACCTGCAGCCTGAAGATCACCAAGAACGTTACCGGTGAGGGCACGAACCCGAACCAGACGTTCGTGTTCAACGTCATGAAGGGCGACGATCTCGTGACCACCGTGGTGCTCAAGGGCAACATGAGCACGACCATCACCGGTCTGGCTGTCGGCGACTACACCGTGGTTGAGGACACAAATTGGTCGTGGAGCTACACGCCTGACAATGGTAGTAAGGCCGTCATGCTCAGCAGCATAAACCCCAACGGCGAGGCCAAGATCACCAACACCGCCAAAGAAAACCACTGGCTGACGAGCATTGTCGACGTGATCAACAAGTGGACGGCCAAGGATAATATCGATAAAACCGGACATGTTCCGGGCTCGGGCACGAACTGAACAGGAGGGATGACATATGAAACGTATCTTTAACGGTTCAGGCGGGAGAAAAGCCGCGCTCATCCTCTCCCTGTGCCTGATCTTCGCGCTGGCAGTCGGCACCACGGTTGCCCTGCTGGTCGCGCACACCAACGCAGTGACAAACACGTTCACCGCCGCCAAGTCCAAAATCACGATCGAAGAGAAGACAGACGACGGCATCAAGTCGGAGATTTACGTCAAGAACGAAGGCACGGCCACGTCCTATGTCCGCGTCAAGCTGGTCATGAACTGGGTCAGCAAAGATGGAAAGACTATCTCCGCCACGCCGGTGAATATCTCAGTCGACTATGATAAGACCAACTGGTTCGAGCAGGGCGGCATCTACTACTACAAGACGCCGGTCGCGCCGGTCAGCGCAAAGCCGAGCAATGTCACGAGCAACCTGCTGAAGACCCCCATCGAGCAGCCGGAAGGTGCACCCGATGGCTATCACCTCGAGGTGACGGTGCTGGCCGAGAGCATTCAGGCCGCGCCGAGCAAAGCCGTGACAGATAGCTGGCACGTGGACGTTGACAGCGACGGCCATCTGATGCAGCCGACCATGACACCATAAGGAGGGCAACGGTATGAAACACAAAAAGCTTACCATGATCGTCGCCCTCGTGCTGGTGGTCGCGCTGGCCGCCGGACTGGGCATCTGGGCGACGGGCGAGGCGAACATCCCCACCGTCACGTACTATGACGGCTCTGACGGCACCAACGCACACTTCACCTTCACCCACACCGGCAAGGGCTCGGACACGAACCTGTTCCCGAACTTCTCCGACTGCATGCCCGGCGACAGCCTCACGCAGACCATTCGCGTGCAGGCCGACAGCAAAAACGGCGCGCAGGGTGCGAAGATCTATCTGCGCGCCGAGATCGACGGCGACGCCTCCGCCAAGGAAGGCTCCGCCATCACGTACAACGATGTGCTCGATCACATTAGCATGACCGTGTCGAAAAATGGCGTTGTGCTCGCGTCCAACAAGACCGCGAAGCTCTTCAGCCAGCTCGACGCGACCGAGGGCCTCAAGAGTAACGTCTTCATTGCCGAGGTCAGCCCCAAGACTGACCCGGTCGACCTGGACGTGACCATCGAGGTCGACCCCGCCATGGGCAACGCGTTCCAGGAAGCGGCTGCACACATCACGTTCGTGTTCTCCGTCGAGGACAACGAAGTGCCGCCTCCGCCGCTGGAGCGTGAGAAGCACGACGCATACATCGTCGGCTACCCGAACGGCAACGTCGGCCCGAACGACAACATCACGCGTGCAGAGGTCGCCACGATCTTCTACCGTCTGCTGCAGGACGATGCGCGCGAACAGGTCTGGTGCACCACGTATCCGTACCCGGATGTGGAGGCCAACAGCTGGTACAGCAATCAGGTCGCCACGCTGACGAACGCCGGCATCCTCGCCGGCTTCCCGGACGGCAGATTCGGCCCGCACGAGCACATCACCCGCGCGGAGTTTGCCACGATCGCGGCGCTGTTCTTCCACGCGCCGGAGGTCGAGGGCGACGCGTTCTCCGATATCTCCGACAGCTGGGCGCGCGAGTACATCAACCGCGCGGCGGCCCTTGGCCTGGTCAGCGGCTTGCCGGACGGCACGTTCCGCCCGAATGCGGAGATTACCCGCGCCGAGGTCATGGAGATCATCAACAACGTTCTGTTCCGCACGCCGGACAAGGATCACTTCCTGGACGATATGGTCAAGTGGCCGGACAACAGCAATCCGAACGCTTGGTACTATGAGCCCGTGCAGGAGGCCACCAACAGCCACGATTACGAGCGCGTGAGCAACACGTCGCCCGAGACGTGGACGAAGATCACGCAGCAGCGTGACTGGGATGCGCTCGAGGCTGAGCTGGCCGCCAAGTATCCGAACCGGTAAGCGCGCGGCGCTGCCGGAAAACCCAACCATAGCGAACACCCCCTGTGCAGAGCGCAGGGGGTGTTTTTGCGCGGCCGATGTGATTTTCTGCCGCAGAATGAGATCGTTTTGCGTGGCCAGTGAGGTGTGATTCCGGACGGCGAGGCCGCGGTTGGGGAGCCGCACTTTGCGGCGCCTCCTGGACTGCGGCGGCCGCCGGCGTCAGGTTTCCGTGCGCGGTAGGCTGGCCGTGTTGCAGTAATCGGCCAGCGTGTCCGGCTCGGCGTCGTCGGCGCGGCGGCTGCCACCGTGCTGGCGCAGGCGGTGAGCGCGGTCATGTGCCTGCTGTATGCCTTTAGAGAATATCCGGAGCTCCATCTTTCCGGACAGGATCTTCACGCGGAGGTCTGCGTATATGCGCAGCACCTGGGTCAGGGTCTGCCGATGGGGCTTCCGTTTTCAGCGCTGGCAATCGGCATCATCGTGATGCAGCGCGCGCTGGTCGGGTTTGACATCGGGTAAGACGGCATCATGGCGGCCGGAAACCCCACCCAGAACAGATTCGGTGCCGCCAACAAGCTCAACAATTTCCTGATGTGTCCGATGAATGCGCTCAGCACCGCGATCGTCAGCTTCAACGCGCAGAATCTGGGCGCGGGCAGGCAGGACCGGATCCGGCGCGGAACGGGCAAGAGTCTGCTGATCGGGCTCGCCATGTATCTGGTTCTCGGCGGCGCCGGCATGCTCCTGACGATCAATGGTGCATACCAGTACCTGTTTATGAGCGCGGACAAGATCACGGCGGCCACGATCCGCTGTGGGAATCTGTATCTGTACGTGGATCTGTCTATGTATTTTGCGCTGATGATCCTGCTCGTCTTCCGCTTGGGCGTACAGGGCGTGGGGCATGCGGAGTTTGCGCTGGCCGCCGGCTGCGCCGAGCTGGTCGCGCGGTACCTGCTCGGCGGCGCGCACAAAAAGCCAAGCGGGAACGACTGAAAATCGGTATTGGCAGCACGGACGGGACGGACGGACGACTTTGTGGGAGCAAGAGCCGTTGACAAGCGATCCGCAGCAATATATTATATTATGGGTGGGTGTGTACCTGCCGGCAGTCAAGCGAAGAGTCTGACTGCCGTTTTTGTACCGGCCGAAGCGTGATCGGAGGGATTGTGTATGAATATTACCGTTTATCTTGGCGCAAATGAAGGAAACGACCCCGGTCTGCGCAAAGCGGTCGAAGAGCTGGGGACCTGGATCGGCAGCAGCGGAAACGCGCTGGTCTACGGCGGCTCCAGATCCGGACTGATGGGTGCGATCGCGGACAGCGTTATGCTCTCCGGCGGTGAAGTGACCGGCGTCGAGCCGCGGTGCTTCATCGAAAACGAATTCCAGCACGACGGCCTGACCAGGCTGATCGTGACCGAGGACATGACGGAGCGCAAACGCAAAATGATCGAGCTCGGCGATGCCTTTATCGCCTTCCCCGGCGGCACGGGAACGCTCGAGGAGATCACGGAGGTCATGTCGAAGGTGTCTCTGAAGCATCTGGACGCGCCGTGCATTCTCTACAACCTGAACGGTTACTACAATGCGCTGCAGGCGCTTCTGGGGCATATGATCGAAAAGGGACTGTCGTCCGAGGACCGGCAGGAGGGCATTTATTTTGCCGGAGACCTTGAGGAGATCCGGCACATCTTGAGTCTCGCGTGATTTCCGACCGTCTCCTGAATATGCAAAGATCCCCTCCGTGTGCAGGAAAGCACACGGAGGGGATCTGCTTTTTATAAAGTTTGTTTGGCTGCATGCCGGCCTTTACGCGGCCGCCTCAGCCCAGATACTGCTTGTCGTAGTTGTTCTGGATGCAGGAGATGACCTTCGTGATGACGGTGTTGAACGGGGTGGGTACGCCCAGCCGCTCACCGTAGCGCGCGATGGCGCCGTTGAGCACGGAGATCTCTGTCTGGCGCTGGTGCAGCACGGCGTCCTGCGCCATGGAGGGATAGTAGTTGCCGAGGTTTGCGACGATGTTCGGCTCTTCCTTCTCCATGAGCGGCCAGAGGTCGCCGATGCCGAGCGCCTGCGCGACAGCGCAGCCCTCTTTCCAGACGTGCATGACGATGTCGTGGCCGTAGGAGTCGGCGAACGTCTCCTTCACCTTCAGGCGCATGACGGCGCTTACGCCGTTGTAGCCGCTGTTGGCGATGACTTTCTTCCAGATGTACGGACGCACATCTTCGTCAAAGCTCGCGTTGCAGCCGCCCGCCCGGAAGCACGCCTCGAGCGCCTTGCCGGCGGCGTCGGCCTTCGGGTTGTTGTGCACGGCGCCGAAGTGCATCTGGATGCCTTTTTCCGGCTTGCTCACGCACACGCCGGGGCCGGCCAGCTCCGTTCCGATCAGGCCGCTGCCGTAGAGAATGCGGTCGGTCTCCACGAACTGGGCGAGCACCTCGTCGTTGCCGAGGCCGTTCTGCAGCGAGACGACGACCGTCTCCGGCCCGATGCAGGGCATGGTGTCGGCCATGACGTCCGCGGTCTGCGTGGCCTTGACCATGAGGATGACCATGTCCATGGTGCCGATGTCGTGCGCGGTGGCGCTCGTGTGGAAGCCCGTGAGCATCTCCTCGCCCTCCGGCGTGCGGAAGACCAGCCCGTCGGCCGCGATCTTGTCCATGTGCGCTTTGTACTTATCGACGAGCCAGAGCTCGGCGCCGCCCTTGCGCAGGTAGGCGGCGAACACGCTGCCGGCAGCGCCGGAGCCGATCATTGCAATTTTCATGCGTTTGCCTCCTTAGCAGACTGCCGGCCGGTTGTTGGCCGGCCGGCAGAGAAAATCCGGGTTGGGAAATTACTTCAGGTACTGCTTGTCGTAGTTGCCCTGGATGCAGCGCACGACCTGGGACAGGACCTTGCACACCGGGGTGTCGATGCCCAGCTGCTCGCCGTACTCAGCGATCTTGCCGTTGAGCACGTCGATCTCGGTCTGGCGGTGGTTGAAGAGCATGTCCTGGCACATGGACGGATAGTAGTCCGCGATGTTGGTGACGATGTCCTGATGATCGTGGGCGATGAACTCATCGGCGTCCATCGGCACACCCTTGGCGGTCGCGACTGCGCAGGTCTCGCGGATGACGCTGTGGAACAGCCACTGGCCGAACGGATCCGCCTCGACCTCGCCGATCTTCAGACGCAGGACCGCGCACACGGTGTTGACGGTGGCGTTCACGCAGACCTTTTTCCAGATGAACTTGTAGATGTTGTTGTCGGTGCCCGGCTCGCCGTCGCGCCAGTAAGCGTCGCAGCCGCCGTCACGGTAGCACTTGAGCATCTCGGTGCAGGCTGCGTCGGTGAGCTCCGAGCGGACCGCACCGCCGAAGTTCATCTGCACGCCGCCGGCCGGGGTGGACACGCAGTGTGCGGGTTCGGGCAGAGCCGTGCCCAGCACGCCGGAGCCGATGATGCAGCGCTCTTTCGGGAAGACCTTGAAGAGGTTGTCATCGTTGCCGAGGCCGTTGATGAGGGAGACGGCGACGGTCGTGTCGCCGACGACGGGCATGGAGTCCTGGATGGCCTGCTCGAGCTGGGTCGCCTTGGTCATGTAGATGATGACGTCGACCTTGCCCTCCGCAGCGGCCGCGTCAGCAGCGGTGGTGTAGGTGCGGAAGCCCTTGAGCTGGTAATCGTAATCCTTGTAGCCGCCCTCTTCCTCCTGATGGATGGTGAAGTGCATACCTTCCTCGGCGACCTTCTTCATGTGCGCCTCGTAGCGGTCGATGAGGATGATGTCCGCACCGCCCTTACGCAGGTAAGAAGCGAAGACGCTGCCGGCTGCGCCGGAACCATACATTGCAAATTTCATAACTTTTTCTCTCCTTTTCTGATTCTGTTTGCGATATCTTCGGCCGCTGCAGGCGTATGCCTGACGGCGGATTACCGAACGGTGTTGGTGAGGGTGCCGATGCCATCAATGCTGCACGTGACCACGTCGCCCGGGTGCAGCCACTTCGGCGGGTCAAAGCCCATACCCACGCCGGCGGGCGTGCCCATGGAGATGATCGTGCCGGGCCGAAGCGTCATGCCCTGGCTGAGCTCGGCAATCACGTACGGCACGTGAAAGATCATGCGGTCGGTCGTGCTGTCCTGCCGGAGCTCGCCGTTGATGCGGCTCTGGATCTTCCATGACTTGCGCACGTCGAATTCGTCCGGTGTGACGATCCACGGGCCCATCGGCGTGAAGCCATCGAGGCTCTTGCCGCGGTACCACTGCTTGTGCTGGTTTTGGATCGTGCGCGCGCTCACGTCATTCAAAATGGTGTAGCCGAACACATAGTCCAGCGCGTCCGCTTCGCTGACGTTGTACGCGGGCCGGCCGATGATGACGGCCAGCTCCGCCTCGTAATCGAGGTCGGCGACCAGGTCGCTGTGGCTGAGGATGTCGCCGCCGGGGGCGACGGCCTCGTCCACGCGCTTGGAAAAATAGATCGGGAACGTGTCCGGCGCCTTGACACCCTTGCCGGCGACAGCCTCGCTCTCCTTGGCGTGGTCAAAATAATTGATGCCCAGGCAGATCACGTCCTGCACCGGGCGGGGGATGGGCGCGAGCAGCCGCACGCTCTCGAGCGGCAGGGCCGCACCGCGCAGCACGGCGGCAGTGTCCAGCACCGGCCAGATGCCGATGAGCGCCTGCATGTCCGCGCAGCCCGGCACGGGATGTACGACGGTGCCGGCCGCGTTGAGCAGACCGACGGCGCTGCGGCCGTCTTTTTCAAATGTTACGAGCTTCATAACGTGCGCGCTCCCTCCAAAATCAACACGGGGCCGTGGATGTGTACGCAAAAATGATGGTTAAAAATTCATCAATCGCACGTCCCGGAAGCGTTGGCGAACGTCAAAAATATGCCAAACTCGATTGTCAGAGATTCGACAAAAGATTTGACCTCCCAGCGTTGCTATGATAGCACGAAAGTGTAGACGCCGCAACTGTTTTCTTTCTGCCAGAGTGCTAAAATCACGCAAAAGATGACAAAAGCACCAGAATCAGAGTGCATAAAAATGCATGCAGGATTTTGTGCAACCCGACAATTTTCAGAAAATGACTGAAAAAAATTGGGGATTGGAAGAGGCTGTTATTGACTTTTGCGTGTGAGAGAATTATAAATTTACTATCCCGAGTTGTTAACGACTTGTTCATAAATTAACACATGGGTGTGGATTTCGAGCCCTGTCTCGGTTGGTAGGAGAGCACGAGGCAGGATTGAAATAAAAGAGAGAAAAGAAAAAAAGAGCAAAAAGAGAGAGGTAAAAAATGGATAACAAAAAGCTCAAGAGCAGCTGGGCAGCCGCCTTTACCGTGGCGTCTGTCTGGTTCGGCACCCACGTGGGCGCCGGCTTCGCGACCGGCAACCAGGTCGTGAACTATTTCGTCCAGTATGGCTGGACTGCGGCAATCTTCCCGCTGCTGGCCATGGGCATCCTGGCCGTCGTCATGTACATCATGATGAAGTTTGCCAAGCTCAGCGGTTTCGACAACTACAAGGACACCTATCGCGCCCTGTATCCGAAGCCGTGGATGGAGATCTTCTTTGAGGTCTTCTACATCATCATCATCCTCGCGGCGGTCGCTTCCTGCGTTGACGGCGCCGGCGGCATCGTTAAGAGCCTGATCGACCTGCCCGATATCATCTGCAACCTCGTCATCATCGCCCTGCTGATCCTTCTGTCGATCTTCGGCGTTGACCTGATCATCAAGGCTTCTACCGTTCTTTCCACCGCGATCCTGATCGTCACCGCGATCCTGGTCATCATGGGCTTTGTCGTTCCGATCGACGCGGTTGCCCAGGAGCTGGCCACGGAGAACGCGGCCTACGCTTCCATCCCGGCCATCGCTGACGTCACCTCCCAGAAGGGCCTCGAGGGCGTCTGGCGCGGCGTGTTCGTGTACGCTGCTTTCCAGTGCGTGTCCGTCCCGGCCATGATCGCCGCTTCCACCGAGCTGACCCACAAGGGCGTCAAGCGCGCCAGCATCCTTGGCTGGCTCATGAACGGCGGCGCGCTCGCCGCTTCCGGTGCCATGCTGCTGCGCTGGTACCCGATCCTCTGCGCCATCAAGAGCACCGGTGTTGATACGGTTGCCAGCATTGCAGCCCGCCATATCGGCGATGTGATGAAGCTCCCCAACCAGAGCGTTGTCACCCTCATGGGCAGCGGCTACACCTGGCTGTTCGTCGTGTACACCATCCTGCTGTTCTGCGCGTTCGTGTCCACGTCCGTCACGCTGGTCTACTCCATGATCCAGCGCTTCGAGGGTCACTGCTTCCCGAAGGCCATCAAGAGCAAGGCTGCGCGCAGCGTGATCGTCGGCCTGATCGTCATCGGCCTGTGCTATGCAGTTTCCCTGCTCGGCCTGTCGACCATCATTTCCAAGATCTACGGCTATGACGGCTACTATGCATTGATCGTTGTTGTGCTCCCGGCGTTCATCTGGGGCATCCCGAAGATCAAGAAGCTGTCTGCCGAGAAGAAGGCAGAGCTGTCGGAGTGATCTGACCAAGGCGCAACTCTCCAGCGTCCCGATTAAGAAATACTGACCGCTGCGCTTGCAGCGTCATAGAGAGGCAACCCCGCAGGCTTCGGCCTGCGGGGTCTGTTTTGCGGGGAGTTAGTGGCAGCGGAGCAATGTGACAGAACCGCAGGGGAGCCCGAGGGGGCAAGGCCCGCCTCGGATGGAATGAGCTGCAGAGATAAGATTTGCTGCGCATTTTTTAAGCCTTCTCCTCAAGGAGAAGGCTCAGGGTGCGGGTCGGCGCACGCCGCGCACCCGGCAGGGAAAGGCGTTGAAAAACCGCCCCGCAAGTTATAAGACTTGCGGGGCGGTGTGGATTTTTGCTTGTGGTCAATGTGCATTCCGGCGCGGGCAGCGCTCATTTCCAGCGCCACGTAAACGGCACGAACAGCAGCAGCAGCGGAAAAATCTCCAGACGGCCGAGCAGCATGCAGATCATGAGCACGATCTTGCTCAGCGGCGAGAAGATGGCAAAGCTTCCGGTCGGTCCGACAAGGGAGAGCCCCGGCCCGACGTTGGACAGGCACGAGAGTGCGGCGGTGAAATTCGTCGTGAAGTCCAGCCCGTCGAGCGACACGATCAGCCCGGCGATGAGCAGGATGATGATGTAGAACGTGAAATACGTCAGGGCGTTGTAGACGGTCTGCCCGTCGACCGGCTTACCATCAAGCCGGACCTCTTCAATGCAGCGGGGGCGCAGCATCTTCTTGACCTCGATCGTGCAGGACTTGAACAGCAGCATCACGCGCGAGACTTTCAGACCGCCGGCAGTGCTGCCGGCGCAGCCGCCGACAAACATCAGCAGCACGAGCAGGAATTTGGAATACTCCGGCCAGAGATTGAAGTCCGCGGTGGCAAAGCCGGTCGTAGAGATGATCGATGTGACCTGGAAGAACGAATAGCGCAGGGCGTGGCCGACGCCGCCGTAGAGATTGCGGATGTCAAATGCGATCGTGATGACGGAAAAGGCGATCACACCGAGGAACCAGCGCAGCTCCTCGTTGCGCAGCGCGGTGCGGATGTTGCCGAGCAGAATGAGGTAATACAGGCTGAAGTTGGCGCCGAAGAGTATCATGAACACGCCCACGACGATGTCGATATAGGTGCTGTTGTAGTAGCCGATGCTCAGCGCGCGCGTGGACAGGCCGCCGGTGCCGGCCGTGGCGAACGCGTGCAGCAGTGCATCGTAAAAGCTCATGCCGCCGGCGACGAGCAGGACCGTTTCCACGAGCGTGAGCGCGATATACAGCAGGTAGAGGATGGAGGCGGTCTTGCGGATGCGCGGCACGAGCTTGCCGACCGTCGGGCCGGGGACCTCGGCGCGCATGATGTGCATCGACCGGTTACCGCTCATGGGCAGCACGGCCAGCACGAACACGAGAATGCCCATGCCGCCGATCCAGTGTGTGAACAGCCGCCAGAACATACCGCCGCGCGTCATGCTCTCCGGCGATGTGACGACGCTGGCACCGGTTGTGGTCAGGCCCGAGATCGTCTCGAACAGGGCGTCGATGTAGTTCGGAATGTCACCGGTGAGCACGAACAGCAGGGCGCCGAACAGCGACATGGCGATCCACGACAGGCCGACGATCAGAAAACCGTCGCGTGCGGTCATGCCGCCGGATTTGGCGCGCACGCGCCACATGACCAGCCCGATGCCGCCGGTGACGGCAATCGTGATCAGAAACGGGACCGGAGATTCATCATAGACCAAGGCTGCAATCATCGGCAGGAGCATCAGCGCGGCCTCGATGCACAATACGCGGCCGACGACCTGCCCGATCATTCGAAAATTCATGGTTTTGCCCTCTTTGTGGTTTCGTTATACAAATACAGTATTATACGCCGGTTTGCCTGGTTTGGGAAGCCCCCGGCGCTCAGAACATGCCAAGAGATTTGAACAGAAACACCCACAGGAACATGGTCAGCATGCTCACGGCCGAGGTCACGACGACGATGTCGCCCGCAAGCTCCGCGTCGCCGCCCATCTGCTGCGCCATGGTGAAGGAGTTGACGGCGGTCGGCGAGGCGAACACACCCAGCAGCGACACGAACGCCGCGTCACGGAAGCCGAGCAGCGCACCGAGTCCGAGAAACAGCGCCGGAAACACGATGAGCTTTGCCGCCACGACAGCCGTGAGCTCGCGCACGTAGCGCCGGATGCCGGAGAATTGGAAGAACGCGCCGAGCAGAAACAGCTGCAGCGGCGATGCGATGGCGCTGACGTTCTGGATGGTCTGCTCGAGAATGTGCGGCAGACGGATGCCGGCAGCCAGCGTCAGGATGCCGAGCGCGGACGCGATTACGAGCGGGTTTTTCACGATCTGGCCAAGGACGTGCAGCGGCTTCGGCCTCTGCCCGCGGAATACCTCGAGCACGATGATGGCCAGCATATTGAAAATCGGCACGACGATCGCAATCATGATTGAAATCGTACCGAGCTGGTCGGCGCCGAGCAGCGCCGTCGCCACGGGGATGCCCATGATGACGTAGTTGCTGCGGAACATGCCCTGGATCATCACGCCGCGGCGCTCCGGCAGCTTTTCCATGAGCAGCGTATAGCCGAGCGCCAGCGCGAACGACAGCAGCACACCGCCGACAGCATAGGCGATCAGCAGCGGATCAAACGAGCCGGACAGGTCCGAGCAATATACATTATAATAAAGCAGACAGGGCAGAAAAATGCGAAAGGCGACCTTGTTGATGTTCGAGATCTCCTCCCGGTGGATCCAGCCGAGACAGCGCGCACCGTAGCCGAGCGCCATCACGAGGAACATCGGCAGGATCGCATTCGCGGAAATCACAAAATTTTCCATATTCACACCACTTCCGGAGAATCAAAATCAGAAAAAATGAAAATAGAGCAATCGAGCAAAAAACGTTTGTTTTTCAGTTTACTCCCTGCACGGGAAAAACGCAAGTGCCGCGGTTGCCGCGCGGGACGGAACGTGGTATAATCGCAGCATCTTGATGAAAGTTGACGCGGGAGGTGCAGCGATATGACGATCGAGCAGGCCATGGAGCTGATTCATGGCGTGGAGTGGCGCGGCTCGCGCCCGGGGCTCTCTCGCGTGCGCGAGCTGCTGCACCGCCTGGGTGACCCGCAGGACGGACTGCAATTCGTGCACATCGCGGGCACGAACGGCAAGGGCAGCACGGCGGCGATGCTCGCATCGATCCTGCGCGCGGCAGGGTACACGACGGGGCTGTTCACGTCGCCGTATCTAGAGCGCTTCGCTGAGCGCATGCAGGTCAACGGCGCACCGGTACCGGACGCGGAGTTTGCCGCCGTGTGCCAGACGCTGCAGCCGTGCATCGCTTCCATGGACGACCCGCCGACGGAGTTCGAGCTCGTGACGGCGGCGGCCATGCTGTGGTTCCGGCGGCGGAGGTGCGATGTTGTGGTGCTGGAGGTCGGTCTCGGCGGCCGGCTCGACGCGACGAACGTCATCGCCGCGCCGGCGTGCGCCGTCATCACGAACATCGGCCTCGACCACACGGAGATCCTCGGCGGCACGCTCGCGCAGATCGCGCGCGAGAAGGCAGGCATCCTCAAGCCCGGCACGTGCGCCGTCAGCTATCCGCAGGCGCCGGAGGTGCGCAGCGTCCTGCGCGAGATCTGTGCGCAGCGGGGCATCCCGCTCACGGAGGTGGACGTGTCCGCCATCGTGCCGCTGACCGACAGCGTGGACGGGCAGACCTTCACCTACCGGGGCACGGAATATGCGCTGCCGCTGCTGGGGGCGCACCAGCTGCGCAACGCGGCCGTCGCGCTCGAGACGGTGGCGGCGCTGCGCGCGCGCGGCTGGCGCATCCCGGACGCGGCCGTGCACGCGGGGCTGGCGCAGGTGCGCTGGCCGGCGCGGTTTGAGCTGCTGCGGCGCGCGCCGTGGTTCGTGCTCGACGGCGGGCACAACCCACAGTGCGCGCAGACGGTCGCGGACAATCTCGCGCGCTATTTTCCCGGCCGGCGCATCACGCTGCTCGTGGGTGTGCTGGCGGACAAGGACTACCCCGCCATGTTCGCCGCGCTCGATGGGCAGGCGGCGGCGTACATCGCCGCGACGCCGCGCTCGCCCCGCGCGCTGCCGGCGGCGGAGCTGGGGGAATATTTGAAACGATTCGGAAAACCGGTTACGGTCTGCGCGGACCCCGCGCAGGCGGCAGAGCTGGCGCTGGCACACGCGGCGCCGGAGGAAGTCATCTGCGCGGTCGGCTCGCTGTACATGGCGGGCGCGATCCGCACGTATCTGCGGAGGGAGAACAATGAAAATTCTGGGCATTGATTACGGCGACGCGCGCATCGGGCTCGCGCTCTCGGACGCCTCGGCCACGCTGTGCGGCCGGGCATGGACGCTCACGGAGTGGAACCTCGACCGGGCGGTCGATGCGATCGCGGACGTCGTGCGCATCGAGGGCGTGGAGCGCATCGTGCTCGGCCTGCCGAAAAATATGGACGGCACCGAGGGCCCGCGCGCGGAAAAGAGCCGCATGGTTGCGCAGCGGCTCACCGATGCAACGGGGCTCGAGGTCGTGCTCTGGGACGAGCGGCGCAGCTCCATCGAGGCGCACGGCATCCTGCATGCCAACGGCCGCAAGGAGAAAAAGCACCGCCAGACGGTCGACGCCGTGGCGGCGAGCCTGATCCTGGAGGGCTACCTCGGCACGCTGCACTGAGGCGGGAGGCGAGACGATGCGAAAGAGGAACATCGCGGCGCTGCTGCTCATGGCGCTGCTGCTCACGGGCCTGACCGGCTGCGCGCAGCGGGGCGACACGTCGGGCGTGGAGATCGTCGTCGGCACGTCGGAGCGGTTTTCGGACGAAGATATCCGCGGTGCAATGGACGCGGCCATGCGCGCGTTTCACCGCGGACACAGTGGCTGCGCCATGGTACGCCTGGCGTACAACGAGACGTACCAGACGTGCTGGCTGGCCGGCGCGGGCACAGGGGACGACGGCGGCACGATCGTGCTGCTCGCGAGCGTGTATGCGCGCGACCCGGGGCGGCGCAGCGGCCTGACCGCCGGCGAGACCTATACCGACTGGCCCTTCGTGCTCGAGCGGCGCGGCAGTGGCTGGCACGTGGTCAGCAGTGGATATTGAAGATACAGCAAGGGCGGACGCCATGCGGCGTCCGCCCTTGCTTTTGTGTTCGCTTCACATTTCCTCGACGGTCAGAATGTCCGGCAGCGCGGTCAGATCGTTGCGCAGGTCGCCGGGCCGGAGCGGGGCGCGGCTGTGGATGGGGATGAGCGCGCAGTAGTGGTGCGGCGCGTCGGGGGCGTCGGTGTCCGCGATGCGGCTGATCTCAAGATTTTCGATCTGGACGCGGCGCTCACGCAGCAGGGCGAGCACGGACTCCATGCACACGGCGTGCGCATACTCGATGTAGAGCGTGAGATCGGTGCTCTTGCTCGTGAGCTTGAACTCCAGCCGGATGAGCACCAGCTCGACCACGAGCACGACGAGCGTGGCAAAGGCCGCGCACTCGACATAGCCCGCGCCGCAGGCGAGGCCGATGATGGCTGCGGCCCAGAGCCCGGCGGCCGTGGTCAGGCCCTTGACGCGCTTGTCGCGCGTGACGATGATCGTGCCTGCGCCGATGAAGCCGATGCCGGAGATGACCTGTGCGCCGAGACGCGCGACGTCGGTAAACAAATGCAGGGAGAGCAGAAGGTACTGGCTTGTGAGCGTGGTGATGGCAGCACCGAGGCAGATGAGGATGTGCGTGCGGAAGCCCGCGGGGCGGCGCTTTGTCTCGCGCTCGGCGCCGATCACGCCGCCGCAGACGACGGCCAGCGTCAGCCGGACGAGAATGGCCCAGAAGCTTAGGGTGCGGATGGGGTCAAAACAATGCAGCATGGCACAGCCTCCTTTCTCAGATCTCTTCGATGAGGATCACGCCGTCGAGCGCCGACAGCTCTGCCAGCAGCTCGGGATGGTCGCGCCGGTCGGGCAGCACGGCGCTGAACTGGCACAGGAAGTTCGGCAGCGCGGCCGAACCGCTGCGGTTGACCTCGAAGTCAAAAATGCGCACACCCTGCGCGCGCAGGTGCCCGACGACGGAGCCGAGCTTTTCCATGCTCTCGATCTCGAGGCTGATGTTCATGTGGTGTGCGCGGCGGGTCATGCGCCGCTCGAGCGGCGGCAGCGCGTACATACACGCGATCATGAAGAGCATGCTGATGAACGCGCAGGCATAAAATCCCGCGCCGATGGCAAGGCCCAGACACGCGCTCGCCCAGAGCCCGGCGGCGGTGGTCAGGCCCTTGACCTGCTGGCGGGCGGTGATGATGATCGTGCCCGCGCCGAGAAAGCCGATGCCCTTTGCGGCCTCGGCGCCGAAGCGCGACACGTCCTGCGTCGCGCCGATGCTCTCGGCGAGCGCGCGCCACGGTCCGTGGAGCATCTGGTCGAGCTGCAGGCTCAGCAGCACGGTGAGCGTCGCGCCGAGCGCCGTGAGCATATAGGTGCGAAAGCCGGCAGGGCGGTTTTTGCGCTCGCGCTCAAGCCCGATCAGCCCGCCGCAGAGCACGGCGAGGAGGATGCGCAGCATCATCGTGACGATATTCAGTTCACGCAGGTAGGAGAGTACGGACGCCATGGATGCGGTTCCTTTCTGAGTTGTTCACAGGCCGCCGCTGCGCGGCTTGCCGGTGCTGCCGCGCACGATGAGCCGGCTGCGGTATTCCACGCGGTTGATCGGCTGGTCCTCCCGATCGTTCGGCCCGCCCTCAATGCGCTCGAGCAGCAGGTTGAAGGCGCTCTTGCCGTGGCTGAAGGTGTTGTTGTCCACGCTCGTGAGCTGGATGCGCTGATAGCCCGAGCTCGTGACGTTATCAAAGCCGCAGAGACTGAAATCCTCCGGCACGCGGTAGCCCTCGCGCACGAGCGCGTCGAGCACGCCGTAGGCCACCATGTCATTGATGGCGACGATGCCGGTGATCTTGTCGTTGCGCAGACATTTATAGGCCAGCTCCATGCCCGAGCGGTACTCCAGGTCGGGCGTGGAGATCTCCGCCTCGAGCGAGTTGACGTGCGAGCAGATGGTCACGCTGCCCTCCGGACACCAGCGGCGGTAGGCGTCCTGCAGTCCCTCGGCGCGGCGCATGCGGGAGATGTGGTGCTCGTTGAGCGCCGTGGACAGGTAGGCGATGCGCTTGTGGCCGAGGCCGATGAGGTGCTTGGCCACGAGCTGCGCTGCGCCGAAGTTATCGACGTCCACGGTGTCGATGCCGAAGTCAACGACCCGGTCGCCGACGGCGACGACGGGCACGCGGCGGCTTAGCTCGCGCACCTTGGCCGGCTGCGTCGGCGTCATGGCGAAGATGATGCCGGCCACGCGCGAGAAGTCGAGCGTGTCGAGCAGATGGCTCTCTGTGCGGGGGTTCCAGTAGGTGTTATAGATCGCGGTCTGGTAGCCGGCGGCGCTGGCCGCCGCGTCGATGCCGCTGATCATCGTGGTGTGATAGGGGTTCGAGACCGACGGGGAAAGGATCGCGATCTGTTTGCCGGCGCAGCGGGCCGACGGTGTGCGGTAGCCGATGCGCTCCGCCTCGGCGAGCACGCTCGCCACGCGCTGCGAGGAAAAGCGCTCGAGCGACTTGCCATTGAGGATCATGGAGACGCTCGCGGTCGAAACGCCGGTCGCCTCTGCAATGTCGCGCAGGGTGGGTTTGCTACTCATAGGCACCTCCGGTGACAACACGAGAAGGGAGACCTTTGTGTTGAAAAATTAAGCATTTTTCGGTGAAAAATCGCGCTTTTGCCTTTGCAGTTTCACCAATTTCCAAGAGGAGTATATAGCGAAAACAGAAAAATGGCAAGGAAAATTTCCGTTCATGTTGACGGCATCGCACAAAAATGCTACCATTTTTCACAGAGGGCCGTTAAAATGACGGAGAAAAATTCAACGCTTTTTAAGCAGAAAGGAACTACCTTGAAGAAATTTGTTGCTATGCTTCTTGCGCTGGTCATGGTGTTCGCACTGTGTGCCTGCGGCAGCAACGGCGATAAGGCCGCTGCCAACAACAACGGGGATTATCACCTCGTCCTCAAACTCAGCCACGTGTTCGCTCCGACCGAGCAGCTCACGATCGAGATGCAGCAGGTCGCCCAGCGCATCAAAGAGCGCACCAACGGCGCGATCGAGATCCAGTGCTACGACTCCAGCCAGCTCGCCGTCTATAAGGACAACATCGAGCAGGTCGTCAACGGCGCCGACTGGATCGCCTGCGAAGACCCCTCCTACCTCGCCGACTACGATATCGACTTTGAAGCACTCATCGGCCCCATGATGTACAACAGCATCGACGAGTACTCCTACGTCTGCCAGTCCGATCTGGTAAAGGGTATGTGCCAGAAGCTCGAAGATAACTATGGCATCCATGTGCTCGCGCTCGACTTCAACGTCGGCATGCGCTGCATGCAGACCAACAAGGTCATCAAGACCCCCGCTGACCTCAAGGGCATGAAGATCCGCGTGCCCAACAGCTCCATGTACATCAACTGCCTCACGGCCATGGGCGCCACGCCCACTGGCATGCCGTTCTCCGAGACGATCTCTGCCGTGCAGCAGGGCGTCATTGACGGCCTGGAGGGCAACATGAACGCTTACTCCACCAACGGCAGCGCTGAGGTGTGTAAGAACATGTCCCTGACCAACCACCTTGTCGGCACCTGCGGCGCCTACATCAGCACCAAGGTCTGGAACAGCATTCCGGAAGAGTACCGCACCATCATCCAGGAAGAGTTCACCAAGGGCGCTAAGGAACTGACCGACTTCACCAACGCCTCCTTTGCCGAGACGAAGGCCAAGCTCGAGAAGGAGCAGGGCTGCTCGTTCAACGAGGTCGACGTCGATGCGTTCCGTGCCGCCGTGCAGCCGGAGTTTGATCGCATGGTCAAGGAAGACGGCGTGACGCCCACCTTCTATGAGCAGGCGCAGGCCATCCTCGCCGAGTACCGCCAGGCCAACAAGTGAGCGCTGCGCGCTGACGGCCGGCAAACCCATACCGGCTTTTTGTGCCGGGTGTCCCGCACGCGCTGCAGGACACCCGGCATTGCTGAGCAAAGCCACCGAAAGCAGAGGGAAGCAAATTTGAAAAAAGTACTGAAAAATCTCGACGCATACATCGCGGGCGCGATGATGATCGTGACGATCGTGCTCGTCATCGTCAACGTGATCACGCGCAAACTCTTTAACTATATTATCATCTGGAGCGAGGAAGTTGCCACTTCCTGCTTCGTGTACTCGGTGTTCATCGGTGCGGCCTACGCCTACCGCAAGCACCAGCACGTCGGCGTCGATCTGCTCGTGGAGCGGCTGCCCGCCGGCGCGCGCAGAGCCGTGCACCTGATCACCAGCGCCCTGCTCGTGGTCATCAACGGCTACATCACGGTGCTCAGCGTGCAGTTTATCCAGTCGTCCTGGATCAAGCGCATGCCGATCACGAAGCTGCCGTCCAGCGTGGTCAGCACGGCGCTGGTCATCGGCTTCGGCCTGATGACGATCTACTCGCTCGTCATTTTCATCAAAGACATCAAAGGCGGCAACAAACTTGACGGGGAGGTGGACGCATGAGCACGTTCCTTTCGATCCTGCCGATCATCATCGCGCTCGTGCTGTATTTCACGGGCATCCCCATCGCCTACGCGCTCTTTGCCGCGGCACTGACCTATTTCGGCTTCATTGACACGACGACCGTGCCGTACCTGCTGATGCAGAAGTTTATCACGTCCACGCAGTCGTTCCCGTTCCTTGCGATCCCGTTTTTCATCATGTGCGGCTCGATCATGAACTACGGCGGCATCAGCGCGCGGCTGATGGACTTTGCCGACGCGCTCACCGGGCATCTGCCCGGCGGCCTTGCGCAGATCAACGTCCTGCTGAGCATGCTCATGGGCGGCTGCTCCGGCTCGGCCAACGCCGACGCCGCCATGGAGTGCAAGCTGCTCGTGCCCGAGATGGAAAAGCGCGGCTACGGCAAGGGCTTCTCCGCCGCGATCACGGCGGCGTCCTCGTGCGTCACGCCCATCATCCCGCCCGGGATCAACCTCATCGTCTACGGCCTGATCGCCGGTGCGTCCGTCGGCAAGCTCTTTGCCGCCGGCTACGTGCCCGGTCTGCTCATGGCTGTGACGCTGATGATCGCCGTGGCGATCATCTCCAAAAAGCGCGGCTACGCGCCGTCCCGTCCCCGCCGTGCAACGCTCGGCGAGATCGGCCGGCAGGCGCTCAAGTCCTTCTGGGCGCTGTTTTTCCCGCTGGGCATCATCATGGGTATGCGCTTTGGCATCTTCACGCCGACGGAAGCCGGCGGTGTGGGCGTGCTCTACTGCCTGATCGTGGGCAAGTTCGTCTACAAGGGCCTGAAAAAGGAGCACTTCGTCCCCATCCTGCGCGAGACCATCTCCGGCACCGCCACCGTCATGCTCATCATCGTGTCGGCGACCGTGTTCGGCTACTACCTCAACTGGGAGAACATCCCGACCATGCTGCTCAACGCCGTGACGAGCTTTGCCAGCAACAAGTTCCTCGTGCTGCTGGTCATGAACGTTGTGCTGCTCATCGTCGGCATGTTCCTCGAGGGCGGCGCGGCGCTCATCATCCTCGCCCCGCTCATGGTGCCGATCGTGAAGGCGGCCGGCATCGACCTGGTGCACTTCGGCATTGTCTGCAACGTCAATATCATGATCGGCGGTCTGACCCCGCCGTTCGGCTCTATGATGTTCACGTGTGTGTCGATCACGGGCTGCAAGATGCAGGAGTTTATCAAGGAATGTGTGCCGTTTATCATCGCGCTGCTCCTTGCGCTGCTGCTGCTGACGTACATTCCGGGCATCACGATGCTGATACCGAATCTTATTTATTAAGGGAGACAATTGCATGAAAGTTATGGCACACCGCGGCTACAGCGGTGCTTATCCGGAAAACACGATGCTCTCGTTCCGCGAGGCAGTCAAGGTCGGCTGCGACGCGATCGAGATGGACGTACATGAAACGCGTGATGGGCGCCTCGTCGTCATCCATGACGAGCGGCTCGACCGCACGACCGACGGCTCCGGCCGCATCTGCGACCACTCGTTCGCCGAGCTGCAGCAGGTCAACGCCGCCGCACGCTTCGCGGGCAAATACGCCCCCGAGCGCATCCCGTCGTTTGACGAGTATTGCGAGTGGGCCTCCGGCGAGTCCGTCGGCCACAACATCGAGATCAAGACCGACAAGATCTACTACCACGACATCGAGCGCAAGATCTGGGCGACCATCGAGCGCTACGGCCTGGAGAAGAAGGTCATGTTCTCGTCGTTCAACCACATTTCGCTGCGCAAGATCCTCGAGATCAGCGGCAATGCGGTCGAGGTCGGCGCGCTCGTGCTCGAGGACAGCATCGGCGGCTTCCCCGGCTACTACTGCCAGCAGGCGGGCTTTGCCTGCTACCACGCGCCGATCGAGATCCTCACGGACGAAAACGTGCGCGACTGCAAGGAGCACGGCGTGAAGATGAACATCTGGACCGTCAACGACATGGCCGGTCTGGAGCAGCTGCACCGCTGGGGCTGCGAGGGCATCATCACGAATTTCCCCGGCGTGGCCAGCGGCTGGCTGCGCGCGCAGGGTGAGTGAGCCGGACGCGGCGGAACCAAAAACGGATAAAAGAGGCGGCGCCCCCGGAGCATCTGCTCCGGGGGCGCTTTGCAGCGTCATACCATGAAAAAATCCCTCCGGCAACCGCATAGCCGGAGGGATTCTCGTTTACGGGATCAGATCTTCATGCAGACATCCCACGCGCGCCAGATGACGGTGCGCAGGTTGCCGATGGCAACGCAGTCGCCCACGCGGTGGACCTGCTTGTTGTCCTTGCCGCCGACCGGAGTCGGGATGAAGCCGACGCCGTTGACCACGTTGTCGCACGCGACGAAGGTGCTCTCGCCGGTCTTGACGTTCTTGACGGTGCAGCCGGTGTCCGTGATCTCGGTGACGGTAGACTCGAGATAGGTCGGGACCTTGTGGTACTCCATCGCGTCGCGCAGGAAGGAGGTGTTGGCAAGGCAGGTGGCCTGTGCCGCAACCAGGTCGTTCGCGTACTCGACGATGATGGGGTGCTTGCCCTGAAGGACAAGGTCATACGCCGCTTCGCAGGAGGACTGGCCGCCGCCGATGAACAGGACCTTGTCGCCGACTTCCTTCTTGTCCTTGAGCAGCTCGGTGAACGTGAGCGTCTTCTCAAAGCCGGGGATGGACGGCATGGTGCGCGGGATGGAGCCGCTGGCGACGATGATCTCGTCAAAGCCGCGCAGGGTGTTCACGTCCGTGACCTCGGTGTTCAGGCGCACGTCGATGCCTTCCTTGGCGACCTCGTTGAGGTACCAGCGGATGAGTTCCTTGTCGTTCTCCTTGAAGCTCATCGCGGACGCGGTGAGGAACAGACCGCCGAGCTCACCGGTCTTTTCAAAGATGACCGGGGTGTGGCCGCGCTGCTTGAGCACGAGCGCGCACTCCATGCCGCCGATGCCGCCGCCGATGATGGCGACCTTCTTCGGATGGCGGGTCGGGACGATCTTGTACTTGTTGTGCTGCATGGTCGTCGGGTTCAGGGCGCAGCGGGCCAGGTGCAGGGAGTCGTCCATGCTCTGGAGGTTCGCGGTGCCTTTGAACTTCGACATGTTGAAGCAGCCGTTGTGGCAGCGGATGCAGGGCTTGATCTCATCCTCGTGGCCGCTGAGGATCTTGTGAATCCACTCATGGTCGACGAGGTTCTGGCGCGCGATGGCCACGGCGTCGAGACGGCCGGCGGCGATCTCTTCGGCGGCCTTCACGGGGTCCATGCGGCCGGCGCAGACGACCGGGCGGCTCGTGAATTTCTTGATGTGCTCGACATACTCGAGGTTGCAGTTATCGGGCATGTACTGCGGCGGATGTGCCCAGTACCAGGCGTCGTAGGTGCCGTTGTCGCAGTTGAACATATCGTAGCCCGCGTCCTCGAGGTACTTGACGGCCTTCTCGGACTCAGCCATGTCGCGGCCAAACTCGACGAAGTCGGTCTCGTACGGCATGGCGCCCTTGCCCCACGCCTTGGTCTTGGACACGACGGAGTAGCGCAGCGACACCGGGAAGTCGGCGCCGGCCTGACGCTTGATCTCCTGCACGATCTCGACCGGGAAGCGGAAGCGGTTCTCGAACGAGCCGCCGTATTTGTCGGTGCGGTGGTTCCAGTTGGCCATGGTGAACTGGTCAAGCAGGTAGCCCTCGTGCACGGCGTGGATCTCCACACCGTCGATGCCGGCGGCGCGCAGCTTCTTGGCGGTCTGGCCGAAGGCGTAGACCATGTCCTCGATCTCCTTGACCGTCAGCGGGCGGGACATGACGTCCTCCTTCCAGCGGTTCGGCACCTCGGACGCGGAGGCGCAGATATACTGCACGTCCACGATGGGGCTGGCGATCTTGTTGAGGACGTTGTTCTTGGCCAGCTTCGTCATCCAGCCGTTGATGGCCATGGAGCGGCCCATGCCGGCGGCGAGCTGGATGAACAGCTTTGCGCCCGTCTTATGGAACTCGACCATGTACTCTTTGAGCTGCTTGAACATCTGGTCGTTCTGGTACAGCCACTTGCGGCCGGGGATGCCCAGCGGGTCGCGGATGCACTGCATGCCGGGCAGGATCAGGCCCACGCCATCCTGTGCGCGGTTGAGCAGGAAGTAGGCTGCTTCCTTGTCAAAGTGGTTCGGCTCCATCCAGCCGAACAGGGACGTGCCGCCCATGGAGCACTGCACAATGCGGTTTTTGATCTCCACATTGCCGATCTTCCAGGGGGTGAACAATGCGTTGTACTTTTCGTTCATGTAATACGCTCCTTCTATATTTTAGGTCTCTCCGGACCCTGGGTCACGTTTCCTCCGGGACATGGATCTCCCGGACGGTGAAGTCCTTGCCGGACAGCACCGTTTTGTTGAAGCTGTTGCAGTTCGGGCAATGGCCGTTACATTCGATCACATTGAAGATCTCGTCGCAGTCGTCGCACTCGGCCATACCGGGCACGATGTTGACGATGAGCTTCGTGTCTGCAAACGGGGTGCCTTTGACGACCGTCGGATAGATCTGCTCGACATACTGCGGGATGACGAGCGAGAGCTCGCCGCAGTCGGCCACGATCTCCGAGACGTGGTCGACGCCCTTTGCCGCCGCGTAGTCGGTGACGGTCTTGACCATGGCGCGCACCACACCGATCTCATGCATGGCGCTGCTCCTTATCTGCCGCGCGTCTTGCGCACGAGGCGGCCGATGGCGGCGGGGGTGTTGCCGGCCACGGTCAGCAGGGTGCGGAAGTATTCACGGCCGTGCGTATCGTTGACTTTCTCGAGATGGATGGCGTCAAACTTGCACTTGGTCGTGCAGATGCCGCAGCCGATGCACTGGTCCTCGTTGAGCACCACGGTGCCGCAGCCGAGGCAGCGTCCTGCCTCGCAGTGCAGCTGCGCGTCGCTGAGCAGACCGTTTTCCGCCGTCTGCCGGGGTGCGGCCTCCAGCTCGTCGATCGCAACGCCAACGCTGCTGCGCGCCAGCGGCTTATAATCCCGCTTGTCGCGGCCGATCACGAAGCTCTGGTTGCTGTGCACGAAGCGGTGGATCGAGATCGCGGCCTCGCGGCCCTCGGCGATCGCGCGCGCAATGTCATGCGCACCGGTCGCGGCGCCGCCGGCAAAGACATCGGCCTCACCGGTCTGGCGGGTCACGGCGTCGGCGCCGACAAAGCCGTCGGCGTTCAGGCACACGCCGGATCCGGCGGTGAAGGCGTCCGCCGCCGGGACGTAGCCCTCGGCAGCGAAGACCGTGTCTGCGGCGAGCTCTTCGGTCTTGTCGCCGTGCAGGCTGCGGATGGACACCGCGCCGTCGCGAATCTCCTGCACTGCGAACGGCGCGCGGAACGCGATGCCTTCCTTCTTGGCCTCGGAGATGTCCGCCTGGATCGCTCCGGCGACGACGGTCACGCTTGCTGCGCCGCCCTTGCGCGCGGCGCGCGCACAGTCAACGGCCTCTTTCCCGCCGCCGAGCACGACGACGCTGCCCTTGACGGTCTGTCTTTTCCGGTGCAGGTATCTGCGCGCGTCCACGGTGCCGGCCGGTGCGTCTTTGCGCTGCTTCCCGGCGCCGATGCCGAGGAAGAACGCCTTGTAGCCCTCTGCGCGCAGCGCGTCGAGCGTCGTGTCCTTGCCGACTTCCACGCCGGTCCGGAACTCCACGCCCATGCGCGCGAGCACGTCGATTTCGTCGGCATAGGCCTTGCGGTCGAGCCGGAAGGACGGGATGAGCGTCGCCGGTGCGCCGCCGAGCACCGTGTCCTTTTCCAGCACGGTCACGGGGTAGCCCTGCTGCCGGAGGAAATAGGCGCAGCTCAGTCCGGCGGGGCCGGCGCCGATGACGGCGATCTTTTCCGTATGGGGGATGCCGGCCGGGTTTTTCACCGGCGGCAAAATGACCTTACCGGCGCTGCGTTCGCGCTCGACGAGCGTCTTGCACACGTCGGCAATGGCGACGGCGGCGTCGATCTGGTTGCGGGTGCAGACCTTTTCACACTGGCGGCCGCACACGCTGCCGCACAGTTCCGGGAACGGCGTGGCCTGCCGGATGAGCGCCGCGGCATCGTCATATCTGCCGACGGACAGCAGCTGCAGGCAGCCCTGCACCGGGATGTTCAGCGGGCACACGGCCTTGCACGGCGCGGTGCCGCTGGGCATGACGTCCGAGCGGTTCGTGCGGTACTCGGGGTTGTAGCTCGAGCGGTGGAACGGCACGCTGGCGTCGGTGTCGTAGGTGTCGGAGATGTGCGGATCGGTCGCGCAGCGCTTCTGGCCGAGCTTGAGGGCGTTGGTCTGGCAGTTTTCAACGCACTGACCGCAGGCGACGCACTTTTCCTTGTCCACGCGGGCGATGTAGTTCGAGCGGATGGCGCGCGGCGTGCGGAACAGCTCCCCGATGCGCAGTGCGAAGCACGAGCAGCCGCAGCAGTTGCAGATGGCGGTCGCGTCCTCAAAGCCCGGCGTCTGGTTGATCTCGTGCACGAGACCGTTGTCCTCGGCGCGCTGGAGGATCTCATACGCCTCTTCCTTGCTCACGAGGCGGTGATAACCCTGCTCGGAGAAGCAGAGCGCGTTGTCGTTGAGGTACATGCACATGTCCTCTTCAAGGTGGCCACAGCCCTCGCCCATGAGGCGGCGGGCCCGGCGGCACGAGCACGGACCGACGCTGATGGCCGTCGCGTTGTCGATGAGCGTCTTGAGCTCGTCATAGGACGCCGTGCGCGAGTTGTTCTCGATCGCGCTCATGACGGGCATGACGCGCATGAAGAACATACCGGTCTTGCCGGAGTCGAGCATCGGCGCGAGCATCTCCGGACGGCGGCGGGTGTACGCCTCAAAGCTCTCGCCGAGCACGGGATACTTGTCGCACTGCTCACGGTTGGCGAGGATGCCCTCCATGATGCCCGGGACCCAGATCGGGTAGAAGTAGCAGCGCTTGCCGTCCACATAGCGGTAGCGGACTGCGCCGGTCTTGCACAGCTTATCGAGCTGCTCCTGCGTGTACTCCACGCTCTTTCTTGCGCGCTTGGCCACGTCCTCCACGGTGCGGTTGGCCTCCAGGCGCAGGTGCATCATGATCGCACACATGTCATCGTCGATAATCGGCTCGAGGATCTTATACTCGGGGTCGTCATACGTGATGCCCATGTACGTCATGCTCTCAAGGCTGATCTTGGTCGCCAGCTTGAGAATGTTCGGTCGTTTTGCCATGCCTTTTCCTCCTTCAATGTCGGGTATTATTCAAAAGGTATTCCCTGTCCCCTTATTGTTTGGGCGGCGCCGCGAATGCGCGCGTGAACTGCTCGCACAGCGCGTCGATGCGCGCGTGCCCGTCGAGCTCATGCACGCTCGGCACGCCGACAGACATCCGCTGGATGACGCCGAGGATCGAATCGTATGTATTATAATAGAGTGTTTTCACATCGGCCATGGGGTCGACCGTCCCGTCGGCAAGCCCGCGGCGGATGGCCGCCGCGATCGGACCGGGGGCGACCTCAAAGCGCTCCGGCGGGCGGTTGATAACCGCGTGCTGCCGGCCGGCGTTGCACAGCGCGACTTCCGCGTCGAGCGAGAAGCGGATGCCGGCAGGGTCTGTAAAGATCAGCCCCGCATAGCTGCGCAGCAGCACGCGGATCTCCTCGATGCCGGTCATGCCGGCCCGCTGCTGCGCTGCGAGCGCCTGCGCCGCCTGCGCCTTGGCCCGGTCCCAATAGAGAAAGGCCGCCGCGATGACGAGCTCATCCTTGCCCGCAAAGTACCGGTAGACCGAGCGCTCGGTCAGCCCCGCGCGGTGCGCAATGTCACGGATGGTCGTCTTGTCGATGCCGTTTTCAACAAAACACGCCAGTGCCGTCTGCGTTACGAGTGCGATATTCTGTTCCCGCACCTCTTGCATCGACATGGGCGTGCCTCCTGTCAGCTATGTTTGTCAGATGGACTGACATTGTTATTATACCTGTTTTTTGCCGGTATTTCAACTGAAAGTTGCTCGATTTTTAACGAGTTTGTCATACAAAAAACACCGGTGCGGTCAAAAAACCGCACCGGTGTGTGGACAATGTTACACAGGGTAGTCGCCGGAGAGCTTCTCGTCGGCGTTCGTGCCGGAATGACAATTGTCAACGCTGCGGACGATTTATAATTTTGATAACGTCGTTTCAAATTTTGAATCGTCCGTGCCGCGTCAGTCACTTGCCTCCAGCTTGTGCAGCGCCTTGCGAAACTGCACGGAAAACAGGATGGCCGTGCACGTGACGGCAATGACGTCCGCGACCGGCTCGGCCAGATACACGGCCGTCGTCTGGTCGGGCAGCAGCGCCGGCAGCAGATAGATCAGCGGCAGCAGCAGAACGAACTTGCGCAGCACGGCCACGATGATCGAGCACAGCGCGCTGCCGATGGACACGAACGTCATCTGGCAGGCGATCTGGATGCCAAACAGGAACAGGCCCGCGCAGTAGATGCGCAGCACGCGCGCCGTGAAGGCGATGAGCGCCGCGTCCGGCGTGAAGATGCGCGCGAACAGGCCGGGGAAGAGCTCGATGAGCAGCCAGAGCGAGACGGAGTAGATCAGGCACACCTTCAGCAGCAGACGGAACGTTTCGCGCACGCGGTCGGTGTTCTTTGCGCCGAAGTTGTAGCTCGTGATCGGCTGCGCGCCCTGACCGATGCCCTGCAGCGGCAGCATGGCAAACTGCATGACGCTCGTGAGGATCGTCATGGCGCCGACGGCGATGTCGCCGCCGTATTGGAGCAGGGAAGCGTTGAAGCACACGGAGATGACGCTCTCGCTCGCCTGCATCGTGAACGTGGCCAGGCCGAGCGCCACGCACGGCAGGATGAGCTTCGGCGAGACGAAGAGGTTTTCCCGCCGCAGGCGCAAAAACGCCTTCTTCCCGCACAGAAACACCAGCACCCACGCGCACGAGAGTCCCTGTGAGAGCACGGTCGCCAGTGCTGCGCCGCGCACGCCCATGCCCAGCGCGAAGATGAAGATCGGGTCGAGGATGATGTTCGCCGCCGCGCCGATGAGCACCGTGTACATGCCCACCTTGGCAAAGCCCTGCGCCGTGATGAACGCGTTCATGCCCAGCGTGAGCTCGACAAAGAGCGTGCCGAACGCATAAATATGCAGATAGTCGGCGGCGTAGTCAATGGTGTTCTCGCTCGCGCCGAAGGCGAGCAGTGCCTCGCGCCCCCAGATCAGCAGCACCGCCGTGAGCACGACGGAGATGCCGATCTGCAGCGTGAAGCAGCCGCCGAGCGTCTTTTCGGCGCTGTCCATATCGTCGCGCCCCATGTAGATCGACGCGCGCGGCGCGCCGCCCGAGGCCGTGAAGCACGCGAAGGCCGACACGATCAGGATGATCGGCAGGCACACGCCCACACCCGTCAGCGCGAGACTGCCCACCTCCGGAATGTGGCCGATGTAGATGCGGTCGACGATGTTGTAGAGCATGTTCACCAGCTGCGCGATCACCGTCGGGATCGCGAGCCGGCGCAGGAGCTGACCGACGGGCTCCGTGCCGAGAAATGTTTTGTCCTGCTGCATTTAACTTTCCTCCCTGTTGGCCATACGGTCAAGATTCTGCGCGAATGCTGTCAGACAGTGCTGGAACGTTTCGAGTGTGTCGGGCGCGAGGCCCGCGGACATCTGCGCGACGAACTGCTCCTGCAGCGCCTGACCGCGCGCGACGATCGGCGCCGCCTTGTCCGTGCACACGAGCCGGCAGCGGCGCCGGTCGCCGGGGTCGCGCGTGCGCAGCAGGTAGCCCTCGCGCACGAGATTGTCCACGTGGAACGACACGATGCCCGGCTTGAGCTTCCGGTATGTGCAGATGTCGCGCGCGGTGTCCAGCCCCGGATTGTTGGCCAGAAAGAGCAGAATGTCCACGGCGTTGGGCGCCATGTCCAGCTCCGCGCTCAGCGGCTGCATGACGGCGGCGTAAGCGTCGAGGATGCGGCGCGTGTACGTATAGACCTGCGATGCGGTGAGCACGGCGGTCACCTCCCGAAAAATAGTTCAATTTTGAACGATTTTGTATTATACCAGCTTCCGCCCGGAAAGCAAGCGGATAATTGTGAACATTTGTGCATTGACAAGGACGCAGAAGTGTGTATAATTGTATACAATAATACAAAGCAAACGGAAAGGAGCCCCACTGCCATGCTTGAAATATCCGGAAAGACGAATTTGCTGGAGCAGAATGCGTATAAATATTCGCTCCAGGACGTGGCGGAGCCGAACCTCCAGCGCGACATCTACACGCAGGGAATGGTGCCGAAGGTGCCGTTCAACCACCGGCGCGTGCCGATGAATATGCCCGAGGAGATCTGGATCACGGACACATCCCTGCGCGACGGGCAGCAGTCCGTGGAGCCGTATACGGTCGATCAGATCGTGAACATCTATCAGTACCTCTCCCGGCTCGGCGGGCCGTACGGCATCATCCGGCAGACGGAGTTTTTCATCTACAGCAAGAAGGACCGCGAGGCGCTCGAAAAGTGCATGGAGCTGGGGCTGAAGTTCCCGGAGATCACGACGTGGATCCGCGCCACGAAGGAGGATTTTCGCCTCGTGCGCGACCTCGGCATCCGCGAGACGGGTATCCTCGTCAGCTGCAGCGACTACCACATCTTTAAGAAGATGAAAATGACGCGCCGTCAGGCCATGGACTATTACCTTGCCACCGTGGCCGACGCGTTTGAGGCCGGCGTCATCCCGCGCTGCCACCTCGAGGACATCACGCGCGCCGATTTTTACGGTTTCGTGGTGCCGTTTGTCAACGAGCTGCAAAAGCTCTCACGCCAGGCGGGTATTCCGGTCAAGATCCGCGCGTGCGACACCATGGGCTACGGCATCCCCTACACGGAGGCGGCGCTGCCGCGCAGCGTGGCCGGTATCATCTACGGCCTGCAGCAGTACTCCGACGTGCCGAGCGAGTGTCTCGAATGGCACGGGCACAACGATTTTTACAAGGCGGTCGTCAATGCCTCGACTGCGTGGCTCTACGGTGCGTGCGCGGTCAACTGCTCGCTGCTCGGCATCGGCGAGCGCACGGGCAACATCCCGCTCGAGGCGATGGTGTTCGAGTACGCGTCGCTGCGCGGCTCGCTCGACGGCATGGACCCGACCGTCATCACCGAGATCGCCGACTACTTCCAGCACGAGATCGGCTACAACATCCCGCCGATGACGCCGTTCGTCGGGCGCGACTTCAACGCCACGCGCGCCGGCATCCACGCCGACGGCCTGCTCAAGGACGCCGAGATCTACACGATCTTCGACACCGAGAAGCTGCTCAACCGCCCGGCATCCGTGCAGGTCGCCAAGACGTCCGGCCTCGCGGGCATCGCCTACTGGATCAACCAGAACTACCACCTGACCGGAGATGCGCAGATCGACAAGCACGACCCGCTCGTGCTCGCGCTCAAGGGCTGGGTGGACGCGGAATACGAGGACGGCCGCCAGACCGTCCTGTCCGCCAAGGAACTCAACGCCAAGATTGCGGAGCTGGCCCCCGGCCGCTTCGCGCAGGTCTGACAGGAGGCGCCGCATGAAAGATTTCCGCACCGTTACGCTGGCCGATCAGGTGTTTGAGCGGCTGGAATCCGATATCATTCAGGGCGTGTACCCGCGCGGCGAGGTGCTCACGGAGCTCCGGCTCGTCGAGCAGCTCAACGTCAGCCGCACGCCCATCCGCGAGGCGCTGCGCCGCCTCGAGCAGGAGCACCTCATCGCCGACACCGGCAAAGGCTCCGTCGTGCTCGGCATCACGGCCGAGGATCTGGTGGACATCATGGACATCCGCTGCAAGATCGAGGGGCTCGCGTCCTACTACGCGGCGAAAAACGCTTCGCCCGAGGGCCTCGCGCGCCTGCGCCACATCATGGACCTGCAGGAGTTTTACTTTGAAAAGCGCGACGCTGAGCACCTGCGCGAGATGGACGACCAGTTCCACGACGTCATCTGCGACATGAGCGGCCACGCCGTCATCAGCGACACGCTCATCCCGCTGCACCGCAAGACCCGCCGCTACCGCAAGGCGTCCATTGCCGACGCTTCGCGCACGGCGCAGGTCGTCAGGGAGCACCGCGCCATTTTCGACGCCATCGCCGCCGGCGACGCCGACCGCGCCGCCGAGCTCACGACCGAACACACCATTCACGCAAAAGAAAGTATGATGGGGAGGCTGAAAAACCATGGGTGAGACCCTTGCTCAGAAAATCATCCGTGCCCACCTGCTGCACGGCGACATGACGCCCGGCAGCGAGATCGCCCTGCGCATTGACCAGACGCTCACGCAGGACGCCACCGGCACGATGGCCTATCTGGAGTTTGAGACGATGGGCATCCCGCGCGTCAGGACCGAGCTGAGCGTGGCCTATGTCGACCACAACACGCTGCAGTCCGGCTTTGAAAACGCGGACGACCACCGCTATCTCCAGACCGTGGCCAAGAAGCACGGCGTCTGGTTCTCCCGCCCGGGCAACGGCATCTGCCACCAGGTGCAGCTCGAGCGCTTCGGCAAGCCGGGCAAGACGCTCATCGGCTCCGACAGCCACACGCCCACCGGCGGCGGCATCGGTATGCTGGCCTTCGGCGCCGGCGGCATGGACGTCGCGGTCGCCATGGGCGGCGGCGCGTATTACATCACCATGCCGAAGATGTTCAAGGTCAACCTCACCGGCACGCTGCGGCCCTATGTCACGGCCAAGGACATCAGCCTCGAGCTGCTGCGCATCCTGTCGGTCAAGGGCGGCGTCGGCGCGATCATTGAGTGGGGCGGCCCCGGCATCGCGGCGCTGTCCGTGCCCGAGCGCGCCACGATCACGAACATGGGCACCGAGCTCGGCGCGACGACGTCCATCTTCCCGTCGGACGACGTGACGCGCGCCTTCCTCGCCGTCGAGGGGCGCGAGGGCGACTATGTCCCGCTCTCGAGCGACCCGGACGCCCGGTATGACCGCATCATCGACATCGACCTCAACACGCTGCAGCCCATGATCGCCTGCCCGCACAGCCCGGACCATGTTGTCCCGGTCGAGACGCTCGCGGGCACAAAGGTCGATCAGGTCTGCATCGGTTCGTGCACGAATTCGTCCCTGTTCGATATGCTCAAAGTTGCGGCCCTGCTCCGCGGCAAGACCATCGCCCCGGGCGTGAGCCTGTCCATCTCGCCGGGTTCGAAGCAGGTGCTGACCATGCTCTCTGACTGCGGCGCGCTCACGGACATCCTCGCCAGCGGCGCGCGCCTGCTCGAGTGCGCCTGCGGCCCGTGCATCGGCATGGGCTTCTCGCCCAACTCCGGCGGCGTGAGCCTGCGCACGTTCAACCGCAACTTCCTCGGCCGCAGCGGTACAAAGGACGCGCAGGTCTACCTCGTGTCGCCGGAGACGGCCGTCGCCGCTGCGCTCACGGGTACGATCACCGATCCGCAGACGCTCGGCCCCATGCCGGCCGTTACGCTGCCGGAGCGCTTCCGCATCGACGACAGCGCCGTGCTGCCGCCCGCCCCGGCGGACGAGGCCGACACGGTGGAGGTGCTGCGCGGGCCGAACATCCGGCCCTTCCCGCAGAGCAAGCCTTTTGCCGACACGCTCACGGCCGAGCTCGTGCTCAAGGTGGGTGACAACATCACGACCGACTACATCATGCCCGCCGGCTCGAAGATCCTGCCCTACCGCTCGAACATCCCGAAGCTGTCGGAGTTTTGCTTCACGGTCTGCGACCCGAGCTTCCCGGCGCGCGCCAAGGCGGCCGGGGACGGCATCATCGTCGGCGGCAGCAACTACGGGCAGGGCTCGTCGCGCGAGCACGCGGCGCTCGTGCCGATGTATCTCGGCATCCGCTGCGTCGTGGCCAAAAGCTTCGCGCGCATCCACGTGGCAAATCTCATCAACGCCGGCATCCTGCCGCTGACGTTTGCGGATCCTGAAGATTACGACGCGCTGCACCAGGGCGCGCACCTGCGCATCGGCAATATCCGCGCCGGCATGGCAGCAGGGGAACTGACGCTCACGGATACGGCAGGCAAGTCCTACCCTGTCGTGTGCAGCCTCACCGAGCGGCAGCAGGCCATCCTGCTCGCCGGCGGACTGCTCAACTACACAAAGGAGCATACACTATGAACGATCTTGACCGCGCCTGTGCGGCGTTTCGCGCGCTGCTCGCCGAGCAGCAGGAGCGTGTTGCGGCGATGAAAACCGAACGGGTGGACTATACGAAAAAAGCGACCGTGACCATCGGCCTTGTGGACGGCGACGGCATTGGCCCCATCATCATGGAGCAGGCGGTGCGCGTGCTCGAGGCGCTGCTCGCCGACGAGATCGCGCGCGGCAGCGTTGCCCTGCGGCGCATCCGCGGCCTGACGATCGAAAACCGGCTGGCCTGCAATCAGGCGGTGCCGGACGATGTGCTGGATGAGATCATGGCCTGCGACGTGCTGCTCAAGGGCCCGACGACGACGCCCATGGGCGGCGGGCTTGAGAGCGCGAACGTGAAGCTGCGCCGCGCGCTCGACCTCTACGCGAACGTCCGCCCCGTGACCATTCCGGAGCAGGGCATTGACTGGACGTTTTTCCGCGAGAACACGGAGGGCGAGTACGCGCTCGGCAGCCGCGGCGTGGAGCTGCCCGGCATGGCCGTGGACTTCAAGGTCACGACCGATCCCGGCACGCGCCGCATCGCCCGCGCGGCGTTCGACTATGCCCGGCACAACGGCAAGACGCGCGTGACCGTCGTCACGAAGGCGAACATCCTCAAAAAGACGGACGGCAAGTTCACCGCCCTCTGCCACGAGGTGGCCGCCGATTATCCCGAGATCACCGTCGATGACTACTATATTGATATTATGGCGGCCAACCTCGTCAACGAGCGGGTGCGCGGGCAGTTTCAGGTGCTGCTGCTGCCGAACCTCTACGGCGACATCATCACCGACGAGGCCGCGCAGCTGCAGGGCGGCGTCGGCACGGCGGGCAGCGCCAACATCGGCGACCGCTACGCCATGTTCGAGGCCATCCACGGCTCGGCCCCGCGCATGATCGAGCGTGGCATGGGCGACTATGCCAACCCCCAGAGCATCCTGCGCGCGGAGGTCATGCTCCTGCGGCACATCGGCCGCGCGGCCGCAGCGGACCGGCTCGAGGCGGCGCTCGATGCCTGCCCGGCCGTCATCACCGGCCAGCCGGACGGCGCGACCTGCGCCGGCTACGGCGACGGGATCCTGAAACTGCTCTGAAGCACACGGCGGCGCGCCCTGACGGGCGCGCCGCTGAGCCTGTCTGTATCCGGTTCTTGGCGCAGAGATGCGTGTCAACGCGGGACGGAAAATGACGGAATTTTTCGTGCAAAAAGACGGCGCGCAAAGCCGCCGGATTTGTTGACAGACCGGGCGATTATGTGATATCATATCAAAAATTTGCGATTCGGCAGAAATGAGGCGAGGAAAATGGTTGCGGCCGCAGAGAATATGCAGGCATTTGGGCGGGATCCTTTTTCCGGCAACCGTGATTCTGTTTTTCTTGGCAGCGGCAGCATTGCCGGTGACGAACTTGATATTTCTTCTTTCGTGGTATTACCTGGTTTCGTAGATGTGCATGTACATCTTCGTGAGCCGGGTTTTTCTTATAAGGAGACCATTTCGTCCGGCACGCTTGCTGCGGCGCACGGCGGATACAGCCGCGTGTGTGCCATGCCCAATCTGGATCCGGCGCCGGATAGTTTGCAGACGCTTGCCCCCCAGCTGGAGCGCATCCGCACGGATGCGGTCATCGATGTGACGCCCTACGGCGCGATCACCGCGCACCGCGGCGGCAGGGAGCTTGCGGACATGGAGCAGCTCGCGCCCTATGTCGCCGGCTTTTCCGACGACGGCAGCGGCGTGCAGGATGCGGACGTGATGCGCGCCGCGATGCGCAAGGCGGCAAGTCTCGGCAAGCTCATCGCCGCGCACTGCGAGGACAACACCCTCCTGCACGGCGGCTATATCCACGACGGCGCGTATGCCCGCGCCCACGGGCACAAGGGCATCAGCAGCGAGAGTGAGTGGCGGCAGCTGGAGCGCGATCTCGAGCTGGAGCGCGAGACGGGCTGTGCCTATCATATGTGCCACGTGTCCACCAAGGAGAGCGTGGCGCTCATCCGCCGGGCAAAGGCGCAGGGGCTGGACGTCACCTGCGAGACCGCACCGCACTACCTCGTGCTGACCGAGGACGACCTGCGCGAGGACGGCAGCTTCAAGATGAACCCGCCCCTGCGCACGCAGGCAGACCGGGACGCGCTGCTCGAGGGCATCCTCGACGGCACGGTGGACATGATCGCGACCGACCACGCGCCGCACAGCGCGCAGGAAAAGGCCAGGGGCCTCGCCGGGAGCGCCATGGGCATTGTCGGTCTCGAGACGGCGTTCCCCATTCTCTACACACACCTAGTGCGCACCGGCGTGCTGACGCTCGACAAGCTCGTGGAACTCATGGCGGTCAACCCCAGAAAGCGCTTCGGCTTCCCGCTGTGCGCGGACGATTATGCCGTCTGGGACCTGAATACGGAGTACCGCATCGACCCGGCGCAGTTTTGCTCCATGGGAAAAAGCACGCCCTTCGCCGGACAGACGGTCTACGGGCGGTGCGTGCGCAACGTTTGCGGCGGCGCCGTCGTCTGGCAGGACGCGTAGGACTGAGCGCCCTTCATTTACATATTAAATATATGACATACAGGACTTTTTACGTACTGAGGAGGAAATCACATGCCCAAGAGAACGGATCTGAAGAAAATTATGATCATCGGCTCCGGCCCGATCGTCATCGGTCAGGCCGCTGAGTTTGACTATGCCGGCACGCAGGCGTGCCTGTCGCTCAAGGAGGAGGGGTACGAGGTCATTCTCGTCAACTCCAACCCCGCCACGATCATGACGGATACCTCCGTCGCGGATAAGGTGTACATGGAGCCGCTGACGCTGGAGTATGTGGCGCGTATCCTGCGCAAGGAGCGTCCGGATGCGATCGTCCCGGGCATCGGCGGCCAGACCGGTCTGAATCTGGCGATGCAGCTCGAGCAGAAGGGCGTGCTCAAGGAGTGTCAGGTCGAGCTTCTCGGCACGGACAGCGACAGCATCCGCCGCGCCGAGGATCGCGAGCAGTTCAAGGAGCTCTGCCAGAGCATCGGCGAGCCGGTCATCCCGTCGCAGATCACCTACAACCTCGAGGAGGCCAAGGCCGCGGCCGCGGCCATCGGCTATCCGGTCGTGCTGCGCCCGGCGTTCACGCTCGGCGGCACGGGCGGCGGCTTTGCCGACGACGAGGCGCAGCTCGTCGAGCTGGGCATGCAGGCGTTCAAGCTCTCGCCCATCCATCAGGTGCTGATCGAAAAAAGCGTCAAGGGCTATAAGGAAATCGAGTTTGAGGTCATGCGCGATGCGTCCGACCGCGCCATCACCATCTGCGGCATGGAGAACATCGACCCCGTGGGCGTGCACACCGGAGACTCCGCCGTCGTCGCGCCGATCATGACGCTCAGCGACCATGACATGAAGATGCTCAACGACAGCGCGATCAAGATCATCCGCGCGCTGAAGATCCAGGGCGGCTGCAACGTGCAGTTCGCGCTCAACCCCAAGACCTCGGAGTACTTCCTCATCGAGATCAACCCCCGCGTCTCCCGCTCGTCGGCGCTGGCGAGCAAGGCCAGCGGCTATCCCATCGCGCGCGTCACGGCCAAGGTCGCCGTCGGCATGAACCTTGACGAGATCGCCGTCGCCAACACGACGGCCGCGTTCGAGCCGTCGCTGGACTACGTGGTCGCAAAGCTGCCGCGTTTCCCGTTTGACAAGTTCTCGACCGCCGCCAACACGCTCGGTACGCAGATGAAGGCCACGGGCGAGGTCATGGGCATCGGCAGCACGCTCGAGGAGTGCCTGCTCAAGTCCGTCCGCTCGCTGGAGATCGGCGCGCAGCACCTCTGGCTGCCGAAGTTCCAGAACATGACCAAGGCGGAGCTGACCGAGTACCTGCGCCAGTTCCGTGACGACGGTCTCTTTGCCGTCGCGCAGCTGCTGCGTCTGGGCGCGAGTGTGGACGAGGTCGCTGCGCTGACGATGATCACGCCGTTCTTCCTCGAGACCATCCGCACCATCGTGAACATGGAGCAGACGCTCTGCACGCACAAGGGCGACGGAGAGACGCTCAAGCAGGCCAAGCAGATGGGCTTCTGCGACCCCTACATCGCGCGGCTCTGGGGCGTGCGCGAGGAGGATGTGTATGCTCAGCGCGTGCAGCTGGGGCTCTACCCCGCCTACAAGATGGTGGACACCAGCCACACCGGCGCTTACATCCCCTATTTCTACTCCACCTACGCCCCCGGCGCAAAGAGCGAGGCGCGCCGCTCGGACAAGAAGAAGGTCGTCGTGCTCGGCGCGGGTCCGATCCGCATCGGTCAGGGCGTGGAGTTTGACTACTCCACCGTCCACGCGGTGCAGACCATCCGGCGCGCGGGCTACGAGGCCATCATCATCAATAACAACCCCGAGACGGTCTCCACCGACTACACGACCGCCGATAAGTTGTATTTCGAGCCCCTCACGCCCGAGGATGTCATGAACATCCTGCACGAGGAGCAGGCCGATCAGGTGATCGCCAGTCTCGGCGGCCAGACGGCCATCAATCTGGCGCAGCCGCTCATGACGCGCGGCGTGCAGATCATCGGCACGGACTGCGCCGCGATCGAGCGCGCGGAAAACCGCGACTGCTTTGAAAAGCTGCTGCTCGAGCTGAACATCCCGCAGCCGATGGGCGCGGCGGTGACGAATCTGGACGACGGCCTCAAGGCTGCGCACGCGGTGGGCTATCCGGTGCTGGTGCGCCCGTCGTTCGTGCTGGGCGGCCGTGCCATGGAGATCGTGGCCGACGACGAGATGCTGCGCCACTATCTGCAGAATGCCGTGCGCACCGGCGAGGGCAAGCCCGTGCTGGTCGATAAGTACATCTCCGGCCGCGAGGTCGAGGTCGACGCCATCTGCGACGGCAGAGACGTGTTCGTGCCCGGCATCATGGAGCTGGTCGAGCGCACCGGTGTCCACTCCGGCGACTCCATCAGCGTCTACCCGCCGTTTTCCATCTCCGACAAGGTCAAGGGCACGATCCTGACCTATGCCAAGAAGCTCGGTCTTGGCATCGGCATCGTCGGACTGTATAACATCCAGTTCATCGTCGATAAGAGCGACCATGTCTACATCATCGAGGTCAACCCCCGCTCGTCGCGCACGGTGCCATTTTTGTCGAAGGCCACGGGCTATCAGCTCGCGGACATCGCCACGAACGTCATCCTCGGCACGAGCCTCAAGGAGCAGGGCATCTTCGACCTGTATCCGCCGGAAAAAGAGCGCTGCTATGTCAAGGCACCGGTGTTCTCTTTCGCCAAGCTCCACGGGCTGGACGCCTACCTCTCCCCGGAGATGAAGTCCACGGGCGAGGCCATCGGCTACGACAAGAAGCTCTCGCGCGCCATGTACAAGGCGCTGCAGGCCTCCGGCATGAACGTGCAGAACTACGGCACCGTGTTCGTGACGCTGGCCGATGAGGACAAGCCCGAGGGCCTGCCGCTCGTGCGCCGGTTCTATGAGATGGGCTTTAACATCGAGGCGACCGCAGGCACGGCTGCCTACCTCAAGTCCTTCGGCATCCGCACGCGCGTGCGCGGCAAGATCAGCGACGGCAGCCACGAGATCCTCGATTCCATCCGCAGCGGCTACGTCAGCTACATCATCAACACCCGCTCCATCCATTCGAGCGTCCACGCGCAGGACGGCGCCGCGATCCGGCGCTGCGCGGTGGAAAACGGCGTGACCGTCTTTACCTCGCTCGATACGGTGCGCGTGCTGCTCGACGTGCTCGAGGAGACGACGCTGGCCGTGTCCACGATCCACGCGGAGTAAGCCATGCAGCAGAAACGTTTCACCATTGCGGAAAACGCGCCCGTTGCCCGCGGGACGTATCGTCTGCGTCTCACGGGGGACACCGCCGCGATCACCGCGCCGGGGCAGTTTGCGGACATCCGGCTCGCCGGATATTTTCTGCGCCGCCCCGTGTCGGTGTGCAGCTGGAGTGACGGCGCGCTGACGCTGTATTATAAAGTGGCGGGCGCAGGCACGGCGCAGCTGAGCACGCTGGCGCCGGGCACGGAGCTGGACCTGCTGGTCGGTCTCGGCAACGGCTTTGACACCGCACCCGCCGGTGCGCGGCCGCTGCTGGTCGGCGGCGGCGTGGGCGCGTCCCCGCTGTACGGTCTGGCGCAGCAGCTCGTGGCCGAGGGGCGCAGCCCGCTGGCCGTGCTCGGCTTTCGCACGGCGGCAGAGGTGCTGCTTGCCGATGCGTTTGAAGCGCTCGGCATCCCCGTCACGGTCGTGACCGAGGACGGCACCATGGGCGCGCGCGGCTTCGTGACCGACGCGCTGCCCGCCGGCTGCACCTATGTATATGCCTGCGGGCCGATGCCCATGCTGCAGGCGCTGTGCAGCGCGACGCCGCTTGACGGTCAGCTGAGCCTTGAGGCGCGCATGGGCTGCGGCTTCGGCGCGTGCATGGGCTGCACCTGCGAAACGACGCACGGCAGCAAGCGCGTCTGCAAGGACGGGCCCGTGTTCACAAAGGAGGAGATCCTATGGCCGCAACAGCCGTAACGCTCTGCGGGATCGAGCTGGCCAACCCCATCATCCCGGCCAGCGGCACGTTTGGCTACGGGCAGGAGTTTGCGCAGCTGTATGACATCAATATGCTCGGCACGTTCTCCTTCAAGGGGACGACGCGCGCGCCGCGCTTCGGCAACCCCACGCCGCGCATCGCCGAGTATGCCGGCGGAATGCTCAACGCGGTGGGGCTGCAGAACCCTGGCGTGGACGCGGTCATCGCGCACGAGCTGCCGGAGCTGAAAAAGGTGTTTCACAAGCCGGTCATGGCGAATGTGAGCGGCTTCAGCGTGGAAGAATATGCCGAGGTTTGCGCCAGGCTTGACGCGCAGCCGCAGGTCGGCTGGCTGGAGGTCAACATCTCCTGCCCGAACGTCCACGGCGGCGGCGCTGCCTTCGGCGCGGAGCCGTCGGCGGCCGCCGAGGTGACGCGCGCGGTGCGCGCCGTGACGAAAAAGCCGATCATCCTCAAGCTCTCGCCGACGGCGGCGGACATTGCCGCCGTTGCCAGGGCCTGCGAGGACGCGGGCGCGGACGGCGTGAGCCTCATCAACACCCTGCCGGGTATGCGCATCGACCTTGTGCGCCGCCGCCCGCTGCTGGCCAACCGGACCGGCGGCATGTCCGGCCCCGGTATGTTCCCGCTGGCCGTGCGCATGGTCTATCAGGTGTATGAGGCGGTGCGCATCCCCATCGTGGGCATGGGCGGCGTGACGAGCGCGCAGGACGTTCTGGAGCTGATGCTCGCGGGCGCGACGGCGGTCGGTGTGGGCGCGGCAAACCTGGTCGAGCCGTATGCCTGCAAGCACATCATTGAAACTCTGCCGGACGCGATGGCGCGCTTCGGCATCGACAATCTCAGGGATATCATAGGAGGAGCACATCATGGGTAAGGACGTTATCATTGCGCTGGATTTTGACAGCCGGGAAAAGACGCTCGCATTTCTCGACCTCTTTCAGGACGAGAAGCCGTTTGTGAAGATCGGCATGGAGCTGTTTTATGCCGAAGGACCGGACATCGTGCGCCAGATCCACGCGCGCGGCCACAGGATCTTTCTCGATCTCAAACTGCACGACATCCCGAACACGGTGAAAAAGGCGATGGCCGCGCTCTCGGCGCTGGATGTGGATATCATCAACCTCCACGCTGCCGGCACGAAGGCCATGATGAGCGCCGCGCTCGAGGGACTGACCCGGCCGGACGGCACGCGCCCGCTGCTCATCGCCGTGACGCAGCTGACCTCCACGGATCAGGAGCGCATGGACCGGGAGCTGCTCATCCACGCGCCGATCGACGAGGTCGTGCTGCACTATGCGCGCAATGCGCGCGATGCCGGTCTTGACGGCGTGGTCTGCTCCCCACTGGAGGCGGGCAGCATCCATGCGCGCTGCGGCGCGGACTTTCTGACCGTGACGCCCGGCGTGCGCTTTGCCGACGGGGAGAGCGGCGACCAGAAGCGCGTCACAACGCCGGAGCGCGCCCGGGAGATCGGCTCGGACTACATCGTCGTCGGCCGCCCGATCACGCAGGCGGACGATCCCGTCGCCGCCTATCGCCGGTGCGTGGCCGCGTTCGTCGGCTGAGCGCCGGATCAGAGACTTTTTCAACAGGAGGAACTGCTATGGATATCAAACACGAAGTTGCGCGCAGCCTGCTCTCGATCGAGGCGGTGTTCCTGCGCCCGCAGGAGCCGTTCACGTGGGCCAGCGGCATCAAGAGCCCCATTTACTGCGACAACCGCCTCATCCTGACCGCGCCCGAGGCGCGTGATCTGGTCGAGCGCGCCATCGCCGAGACGGTCAGGCGCGAGTATCCGCAGGCGCAGGTGCTCATGGGCACGGCCACGGCCGGCATCGCCCACGCCGCCATCGCTGCGCATCTGCTCGGCCTGCCGATGGGCTATGTCCGCTCGAGCAGCAAGGATCACGGCCGCCAGAACCGCATCGAGGGCAAGCTCGTCCCGGGGCAGAAGGTCGTGGTCGTCGAGGATCTGATCTCCACCGGCGGCAGCGTGCTCGACGCGGTGGACGCGCTGCGTGAAGCCGGCGCGGAGGTGCTCGGCGTCGTGAGCATCTTCACCTACGGCATGAAAAAGGGCGTGGAGCGGCTCGCCGCAGCGCAGGTCAGAAACGTGAGCCTCACGGATCTGGACACCGTCGCCCGCACGGGCGCACAGGAGGGCTACATCACCGAGGCCGACGTCGCGCGGCTGCTGGCCTTCCGCGAAAACCCCTCCGACGAGAGCTGGATCCAGGCAGAAAGTCAGGCGTGATATGAAGCATCTGATCGACATTATGCAGCTGACCCCGCAGGAGATCATGGAGCTCATCGACACCGCCTGCGCGATCATGGAGCACCCCGAGCAATATGCCCACAAGTGCGACGGGAAGATCCTCGCCACGCTGTTTTTCGAGCCGTCCACGCGCACGCGCCTGAGCTTCGAGAGCGCGATGCTCTCGCTCGGCGGCAAGGTGCTCAGCGTCGCCTCGGCGGAGAGCTCGTCCGCCTCCAAGGGCGAGACCGTCGCGGACACCGTGCGCGTCGTCAGCTGCTACAGCGACATCATCGCCATGCGCCATCCCAAGGAGGGCGCGCCGCTGGTCGCTTCCATGCACGCGCAGGTCCCAGTCATCAACGCGGGCGACGGCGGACACAACCACCCCACGCAGACGCTGACCGACCTCATGACCATCTACCGCGAAAAGGGTCGGCTGGACGACCTGACGATCGGCCTGTGCGGCGACCTGAAGTTCGGCCGCACGGTGCACTCGCTCGTCGCCGCCATGAGCCGCTGCACGGGCATCCGCTTCGTGCTCATCTCCCCGGAGGAGCTCAAGCTCCCGCGCTACGTGAAGGACGAGTATCTCAAAAAGCCCGGCGTCCCCTACACGCAGTCCACGTCGCTCGAGGCCGTGATGCCGGAGCTGGACGTGCTGTATATGACCCGCGTGCAGCGCGAGCGCTTTTTCAACGAGGAGGACTACCTGCGCCTGCGCGACAGCTATATCCTCACGCCGGATAAGCTCGAGACCGCCAAGTCCGACATGAGCATCCTGCACCCGCTGCCGCGCGTCAACGAGATCGCCGCCGCCGTGGACAACGATCCGCGCGCCTGCTACTTCAGGCAGGCGAAAAACGGCCGCTATATCCGCATGGCGCTCATGCTCAAGCTGCTGGGCATCGACTGACGGGAGGAGAAACGTTATGCTTATTGATTCGATTCAAAACGGGATCGTTATCGACCACATCACGGCCGGCAAGGCCATGGAGCTCTACCAGATCCTCGGTCTGGACAAGCTCGCCTGCACCGTTGCCATCCTCAAAAACGTCACCAGCGGCAAGCTCGGCCGCAAGGACATCATCAAGATCGACGGCGAGATGGAGCTCGACTGGGACCTGATCGGCTACGTCGATCCGAGCATCACGGTCAACATCATCCGCGGCGGCGAGCTGCAGGAAAAGCGCACGCTCAAGCTGCCCGAGCGCATCCGCGGCGTGCTGCGGTGCAAGAATCCGCGCTGCATCACCTCGACCGAGCGCGAGCTGCCGCAGGAGTTCGTGCTCACGGATCGGGAGCGGCGCGTCTACCGCTGCCTGTACTGCGAGACCGAGGCGGGAAAATGATCCCCCCGCAAATCTGAAAAATCAAGCGGCGCGCCCGAAACCGGACGCGCCGCTTGTGCTTGCCGTCAGGCAAGCAGCCGGATGCCTTTGGTCATCAGGATCAGCCCGAGGGCGACGATGAGGATCGTGCTGCCCTTGAGCAGATATTTGTTGTACCGCTTCGGGAGAAACGTCCCGAGCAGGCCGAACAGCAGCATAAAGACGCACGTGCCCGCGCCGAAGGCGAGCATGCTCACCGCGCCGCTTGCCCACGACCCGGACGAGGCGGCGAAGATCCACATCGACGACAGCGCGCCGCACGGCATCAGGCCGGTCAGCAGCCCGACGGCGAACGCCTTGCCCCGGAAGCGGCAGGGCCTGGTCAGTTCGGGGCTGATCCGGCGCAGAAACGGCACGCCCCACATCCTGAGCCCGATGAGCACCACGAGCAGCCCGCTGACGGTCAGGAGCATAAAGGTAAGCTGCCGCCCATCTTGAGCGGCAGCTTGCTTTTTATAGAATCTACTATCCCTGATACCGGATTCTTTCGACCAGTGTTTCCTTTTTCAGATTACTGCTTAAAACGAGGGAAAGCACAATCTGCAAAAGACCGACCAGCAAAATCATAGCAAGAATCGGGATAAGAGGAACGTGATAAACGTTCATTCCAAAAATCCCATTATG
>ENA-OZFX01000012-OZFX01000012.1-human-gut-metagenome-genome-assembly--contig:-NODE-12-length-89740-cov-10.699348_pt1 | contig 89740 bp, 85 predicted proteins | sample MGYA00244651_ERZ653648 | MGnify/ENA primary metagenome ERZ653648 (study PRJEB26926, sample SAMN06164910) | human gut metagenome | biome: ENVO:00009003; feature: ENVO:2100002; material: ENVO:00002003...
GCGCTTCATTGCGTCTTTTGCCGAATACGGATAAAGCGGGACCTTACTCTGCATCGTCGGAGACCTCACAGGAACAGGGGACCGGCGTGATCCATACGTTCAGCATATCATCCAGCGCCCGCAGATTGAGATGGTTGTCCACGAAGAATTTCAGCACATACCGCGGTACATCCGCCAGATCCGGTGCACAGGCTTCTGCTTCCCCGACAATAACCTCGCCCTCATTCACGAAGCACGCCAGCTTTGCGTTTTCCGGGATACCGGCCTGCTCCCGCGCCCATGCGGGGATCGTGACCTTGCATTCCTCCAGCACGTCCTCGACGGTGAGCGCCTCGTCCGCTTTCTCACACGGCCCGCATTCCGCAGCGACCGCCGTCAGCATTTCCGCAGCGTACAGATTCAGTCTGTCCAGCATCTGCAGCAGCTCCACAATGGGCATACTGTCCTTCGTCACCAGCACCACGCCGTCCATCGGAATAGCAGCAAGAATTGTTTCCTTCGCCAGCCCTGCTTCTTCCAGCGTCGCTTCCGGCACAGCGCTCAGTCCGGTTTTCTTTTTTGCTTCTGCTTTCAATATTATTTCTCCATTCACATTCCGCCCATCTGCATTTCTTCAGATAGGGCTAAATTATAATCTTCTTCACGGCACGGGTTTTCCTCGCCATAAAAATCGAACACAATATCATCCACTGCTTTGCGGATCGCCGGGTCCTGTGTGACTGTACGAAAAGAAAAGCCGCTCGTTGCTCGGTATGGCAGTTCCTCACGGATGCAGTCCAGATATTCTTTACTGTCTGTAAACTGCCGTGCATCGCCGTTGATAAAGCTGACACTTCCAACAATTTGCGCGTCAGTAGATGTCTTCGTCATCTTCATCCTCCGGCACATACAGTGCCAGTTTTGCAGCATCCGCCAGATGCGCGCAAATGGCAAGAACACCGGCCACGCCGATGATCACGCCAAGTGTGATTACGATTGCTTTTTTCATGGTAAACCTCCATTCTATAACGTCATTTCATATGTCTGCTTCGGGTCATGCAGATTATCCAGAACCGCCTGCGGTAAGTTCTCATTTCGCACAACAAATCCGCGGCTGCACGCTGCGCCGCTGTGCGTATCCAGAAATATCTGCCCGACTGCTTCATAGTCAACGGTTTTGCATAGCTGTTTTAACATCGGCGCAACACCGCAGTCCATCAGATACTTTCCGATGGACTGCGCACTGCTGCATCCGGGCAGAATAACGTAATCGTCCAGATGCTCTGTCAACTGCAAAATGTCCTTTGTGCCGGAGATTTTGTTTGCATCCAGCATCCCCACGAATTTGTCACAATCGACCTCCGACATATGATCCAGCCGCTCGGCAAGCTGGTTTATGCGATCAACCTCTCCATCCGTGGCAAGATCTACGCCGCTCAAATACAGGCCCAAATTCATGACCTCGCTTGCCGCGCCATGGATCGTGACCGTTTTGGACATAGATTTCAAGGTTTCCAGCGTTGCAACTACATTTTCTTTTTCTGTCGGGGTCGTCAGCGGGAAGGAGAGCAGTACCTGTTTCCCGGTTTCGCCCTGCCTTAAAAACAACGTCACCATGCCATTCCCTCCATTCTTACATCCTGTTCCTGCTGATAGCTTTCTGCCGGGTCATCCCGCATCAGCTCGTCCAGCGTCAATGTGCCGTGGTAGGAAACGTAGCCGCGATCTACAAATACACCGTCATCCTGAAGTATTCGCTTGACACCGTAATCACCATAGTTATAGAAATCTTCAAGGTTCTCGTCATATTCGTAATGACCGGACTGTTGTATCATGTACTTTCCGAGTTCCTCCGGCGTGTGGACATTTGGTGCGAAATCAAATTGATCGAGGTTTTCTGCCAGCTGGCGGATATTTGCTGCACACGTCGGTTTCGCCATCTGGCAGACCGCGCCGAGCTTCACGAAATCCTGTTCCTTGAAATTTGAGCACATCTGACATAGCCGGTTCAGTTCAAAGAGCGATTCGCGTTCAAAATCCAATGCGCAGTTGACCTCATCCGGGAATCGGCTGTCTGAAACCAGCATCTGCATTTCGCCGCAGGAGGCGATCCCGGCACGAAGCATCGCGCGTTCCAGCTTGATTTGGCTTGCCGGGAGCTGCACCCACTCCTGTTTCTTTGGATCATCTTCACCTGTGGCTCGGATTTTCAGCTCCATGATACAGCTTTCTGGCATCCAGATCGGAGGCAGATGCTTGCGGTCATACGCCTGCTCCAGCTTGATGCCGTTGTCATACACAACACCGTATCTCGTTACATAGCCGGGCTGGCCGGAGATCAGCGCCAAAGCCGTCTCCTTGCCGTCCAGATTTTCCAGTTCTTCCGAATCACAGGCACCGTGGACGGTCAGATAGTGCCGTTTCCCGACCAGCTCCAAATCATTAAAATCTGAAACGACCGTCACATCTCTGGCGCAGAAGGAAAGATCGATCAGCTCATCCGCTGCGGATAATCCGAATCGCTCCACCGCTGCATTAAATTGCAGCAGTTCATATCGGTCGAAGCTCTCCAATTGCTTTCCGAGCCAATCCAGTTCATCCACGTTTGCCATCGTGTTTGTCATTCTGAGCAGAGCAGGGCAGTCAGGGGCGCGAATGCTTTCGATGCAGCAGTCCTGCTTTCTTACGTCACCAATTTGGAGATTCTGCAAAGCGAGGATCACATTTTCATAGCGTTCCTCTGGGATTGGAAACGTGACTGCCAGCGCCCCTAACTTCGGCTGACTGCGGCTTTTCAGTTTTGCTTCAAACACGTTTTTCACCTCGCTTTTCAATTTTCTGCATATCCGTGAAGGTACACTCACCGTTGCTGCGCCAGCAAACGAGTGCCAACCGCATATACGGACACTGTCCCTCGTATGGGTACCAGCTGCACTGGATAGTCGGCGGTGGGTCCGGACGAGACCGCAGCGGCGGCGCGTGGAAACGTGGCCGCCAATATTCTTCTTGACTGTGTTTCATAAATTCCTCCCTAAACGCAGAAAAGCCGGGACTTCTGAAAAGAAATCCCGGCCTTTTGCGAAATATTACATTGTCTGTTCCATTGTGGAGCGCTGCTCCTGTTCCTCCTGCGGCAAAAGAAGTTCGATTTGCTCCTGCACACTTTGGAGCTGCTTTTCTTCGGCATACGAGAGCGTTGCGTCATCCTCCATCGCAAACTCACAGGCGTTCCGAATCACGGCAAGCTGCTCATCCGAAAAGAGGCGCTGCTCGTTTACCAAACCGGCACGGACGGCGAAGTCCTGCTTTGCCGCTTCGTAGTTTTCCATGAAGTAATGCCCGGCATGAACACCCTGTCGGTCGAAGTCCCATTCCCACGTCACAAATTTAGCGCCCGTTTTGCAGGAACGCCCGGCCAGCACTGCATCACCGAAATCCGCAAGCACCTTGTAGGTATCATCCAGACCAACGACCTTCAGCGTGGGCGCTCGTTCAAAGATCCGCATATACTCTTTGACATGCCCGGCAGTCTGTATCACCGTTCGAAGCTGCCGGTCTACTTCCGGTCCTGTGATATCTGCCGGTCTAAACCGGACAATACCGTCTCTGTCAACCGAGCAGAGCGGCTGTCCATTCCATTTGATGCGGATCAGACCGTCCTCCAGCAGCCTTGCGTCCAACTCCCTGTGCAGGAGCTTCTGTTCTATCTCTTGCAGAAATCTTTCCTTCTGCGATGTGTTTTCTTCGCACATACAATACACCTCCATTCTCAGCCCTTTTTGAGCGCAAAAAGGGCACTGGACTTGGTTCGTGAAAACCAACAATCCAGCGCCCATAACTTTGTGAAAGATTTTTCTTCGATTTATCCTGAATCTCGCCGCCGCAGCCCTCTGAAAAAGGGCGCTGACAGCAAAAATTCCTTGAATATGGAAAAGCAGAGGTTCAAAGCCCTTGCCATCCGCGATTTCATCTATGGAGTTACCAAAGAATTTTGAGAATAAAAAATTGCCGAACACGTTGAGATGACTGGCTTTTTTGCCATTTCATCTATAGTGTTCGGCAATCATGGTGACCCGTACGGGAATCGAACCCATATTACCGCCGTGAAAGGGCGGTGTCTTAACCTTTTGACCAACGGGCCTGGTAGCGGCAATCTGACTCGAACAGATGACACTCCGGGTATGAACCGAATGCTCTACCAACTGAGCTATGCCGCCATATTTACTTGCGCCGCATCTCACGGGCACGATGTATTATAAGGGATTCAGATCGATTTGTCAACCGGAATCTTTCACTTTTTTAGAAATTTTTCTGTGTATTTGCTCCATACTAACGCCGGGGTGATAAAATGACGCTTCGATATTTCTGCCTGATCGTGCTTGCGGGCGGGACGGTCTATGTCTGCATAGAGCTTCTCTGGCGCGGCCGCTCCCATTGGAGTATGTTTCTGGACAGCGGCCTGTGCGCAGCGCTCATCGGTATGCTCAACGAATGGGCGCCGGGGCTGCCGCTGAGTGCGCAGGCGCTTCTCGGCGCCTGCGTCATAACGGGTTCGGAGCTGGTGTTCGGTTCCCTGTTCAACCGCTCGTATGCCGTCTGGGACTACCGCGCTCTGCCGCACAATGTTCGCGGGCAGATCTGCCCGCAGTATTTCTGCGCGTGGCTGTTCATTGCGCTGCTGGCAGTGCTTCTGGACGATGGACTTCGGCTTCTGGCTCTCGGCGAGCCGCTGCCGCAGTACCGCTTATTCTAATTCCCCGAACACCCCGTCCCGGCAGAGGTCCGTCACGCGCACGGCGCGCAGCTCGTTATGCAGCTGCGCCGCCTGTACATAGACCTTAACGTAATTCATGGCATGACCGGCGTACAGGCCGTTTTCCTCCTGCTCGAACAGCACCCGCTGCGTCGTGCCGAGCATGGACGCGTGGTACGCGGCCTCCAGCTCTGCCGCGGCGGATGCGGCCTCGGCCGCGCGGCGCTCCTTGACGGCGTTCGGGATCTGGTCAGGCATATCTGCCGCAGGCGTTCCCTTGCGGCGGGAGTATGGGAAGATGTGAAACATGGAGAGCCCGCAGGTCTTCAGGAATTCCAGCGATTCCGCGAATTCCTCCTCCGTCTCGCCGGGGAAGCCGACGATCAGGTCGGTCGTGACGGCGCAGCCGGGGAAATACTTCCGCAGCAGCCGGACGCTTTCGAGGTACCGGGCCGTATCGTATTTGCGGTGCATCCGCTTCAGGACGGTATCCGAGCCGGATTGCAGGCTCAGGTGGAACTGCGGGCAGAGATTCGCATATCCGGAAAGCGTCTTGCAGAACGCCTCGTCGATCGTGCGCGGCTCCAGAGAGCCGAGCCGGATGCGCACGCCCGGCACAGCCTCGCACAGCGCGGCCAGCAGCTGCCGCAGGCAGCTGCCGTTCTTCCACTCCCAGCCCCAGGACGAGATCTCAATGCCGTTGATGACGATCTCGCGGTAGCCCTCGGCGGCAAGTCCCCTCGCCTGCTCCACAGCCGCGTTCAGCGGCATGGAGCGCACGCGGCCCCGCGCGTAGGGGATGATGCAGTATGTGCAGAAATTGTTGCAGCCGTCCTCGACCTTCAAAAGCGCTCTTGTGCGCGCGGCAAGTCCGCCTGCGGGCAGAATTTCAAACGCGCGGGGGCCGCCTGCGTCGTCCACGCAGTCCCATTTCTGCCGCGTCTGCGCAGCGCCGATCATATGCCTGACAAAGGCCTCCCGCCCGTCCGTGCCGATCAGCACGTCCACGTCGAGCTTGCGGATCTCGTCCGGGCTGCTCTGCGCATAGCAGCCGCACACGCCGACCACGGCGTTGGGGTTCAGCTTGCGCACGCGCCGGATGGCGTTGCGGGACTTTTTATCGGACACGGCTGTGACGGTACAGGTGTTGATAATGTAGCCGTCGCAGATCTCGTCAAAGCTGCCGAGCGTATGGCCGCTCTGCATGAGCAGCTGCTCCATGGCCTGCGTTTCATATTGGTTGACCTTACAGCCGAGCGTATAACAAGCAAATTTCATAAAACCACCAAAATCAGAGATTATGCACAAAAAAGGTTTGTATTTTTTGTGGATAGTATAAAATACCGTTTTCGATTATACTGGATAAAAGAGAACCTGATACCAGCATTTCACTTGTCTTCCCAGCGTTATTATACCGGATGCGGCTCCGGTTGTACAGCCCATTGCAGGAGGATTTTCCGTGAGAGAATTTACCGTCATGTTCCATTCCGTGAACGAGATCGCGCAGTTCGCCACGATTGCGAACCGGCAGCCGTTTGCGGTTCACTTCAACTATAAGGACTCCCGGCTCGACGCAAAATCCATTCTGAGCCTCTGCGCGCTCCCGCTGCAGACACCCGTTTCCGTCGAACTGCCGGATCGCGCGGCGGACGGCTCCTTCCTTTCGGACATTGCGCAGTTCCTCTGTGACCCGGACGCATAAACAAAGTGATATCGCACCCTTTCGTTTCATATGCTTGTACAAATGAAACGGAAGGGTGTTTTTCTATGAAAAAGAAGCTGCTCTGCATCGCGCTTGCGTTTGTTTTCACAGTGGGACTGGGCCTGACTGCGCAGGCGGAGAATCTGGCGCTGCCCGCACCGTCGTGCATCCTGATGGAGAAGGACACGGGGCAGATCCTCTATGAAGAAAACGCGCACGAAAAGCTCCGCCCGGCCAGCGTCACGAAGATCATGACGCTGCTGCTGGTGATGGAAGCGCTGGACAACGGCTCCATCGGTTGGGACGATACGGTTACGACCTCTGCCGCAGCTGCCGCCAAGGGCGGCAGCCAGATCTATCTTGAAGAAAACGAGCAGCTGCCGCTCCGGGAGATGCTCAAATCCGTCGTCGTCTCGTCGGCGAACGACTGCGCCTGCGCACTGGCTGAGCACGTGGCGGGCAGCGAGGCCGCCTTCGTTTCGCGCATGAACGACCGCGCAGCCGAGCTTGGCATGACGGACACGCATTTTGTCAACTGCACCGGACTGGACGACGGGCCGGACGCGGACACGCATCTGACGACGGCCTATGATATCGCCCTCATGTCCTGTGAGCTTTTGAAGCACGAGGAGATCAAGGAGTATACGACCATCTGGATGGACACCGTGCGGGGCGGCCAGTTCGGCCTGTCCAACACCAACAAGCTTGTCCGCTTCTACGACGGCACGACCGGCCTCAAGACCGGCTATACCTCCGCCGCCGGATACTGCCTGTCGGCCTCTGCCGAGCGCGGGGGCATGGAGCTGGTCGCGGTCGTGCTGCACTGCAAAACGTCGGTCGACCGGTTCGAATCGGCCAAAGCGCTGCTCAACTACGGCTTTTCCGGCTACGCCCTCGTCACGCCGCAGCCGGAGGGCGGCATTCCACCCGTCCCGGTCGTGCTGGGACGGCAGGATTCCATCACGCCCGTACCGGAGCGCAGCGAGCCGCTTCTGCTCGAAAAGGCGCTGGCCTCGCAAGTGCAGACTGCGGTTACGGTCGACGAGTCCGTGCAGGCCCCTGTCAAAGCCGGGCAGCGACTCGGCACAATGACCGCCACGGCGGGAGAGCGGCTGCTTGCCGAAATTCCGCTCGTCGCGCCGGAGGATGTTCCGGCCCGCACGTTTCCGGAGCTCTGGGCGGAGTTTTTGAAAAGCATTTGCCTGTCTGCCTGATTATTTTTGACCGGGGTCGAGCTCTGCCTTGTATTTCCGGCCCACGCGCCGGGACGCGTCCGTGACGCTGCCGCGTGAGATCGCTGTGACGCCGAATTTGCCGCGCAGCTGATCGACGGTCTGGTCAAGCTTGCGGGCGCGTTCCTTTTTCTCGTCGCGGAACAGGGACAGCTGTACGGCATCGTCCCCGCACAGATCATTCAGCGTCACGCCGAGCAGACGCAGCGGTGTCACGCCGTCCCAAAGCTCGGAAAACAGCGTCCGGGACATGGCGTACAGCTCCGCCGTCACATCCGTCGGCTCCGGCAGGCGGCGCTGGTGCGACCGGTTCCGAAAGTCGTTTCCGCGGATCGTCACGGTCACGCAGGCGCAGCGCCTGGAGTCTGCGCGCATACGGGACGCAACGCTGTCGCACAGGGCAAGCAGGATCTGGTTGGCCTGCGCCGGAGTCGTCACGTCCTGCTCGAGCGTGACAGAATTGCCATAGCCCTTGACGGCCTCCGGCTCGGAAAGGACCGGAGCATCGTCGATGCCGTTGGCATAGTCATGAATGAGCTTTCCCAGCTTGACGCCGGTCAGCCGCTGGATATACGCAAGGTCCGCCTGCGCCAGATCGCCGATCGTGCGGATGCGCGCGGCGGTCAGCTTTTCCGCCGTGGACCGCCCGACGGAAAACAGCGAACCGACCGGCAGCGGCCAGAGCTTCTGCGGGATCTCATGCGCGAAAAGCGTATGTACCTTATCCGGCTTTTCAAAGTCGCTGGCCATTTTCGCCAACAGCTTATTGGGCGCGATGCCGACGTTGACCGTGAAGCCCAGCTCGGAGAAGATCGTATCTTTGATGATGTGCGCGATGGCGACCGGGTCCGGATAGAGCAGACCCGTGCCGGTCATGTCGAGGAAGCATTCGTCGATGGAAACCTGCTCCACAACGGGCGCGTAGCGGCGGCAGACGGCGATGAACGCTTTGGAGTTTTTCGAATACAGCCGGAAATCCGGCGGAGCCAGCACCAGCTGCGGGCATTTGCGCAGCGCCATGCCGACCGGCTCGCCGGTCGTAACGCCGAAGGCCTTTGCGGGGATGGATTTTGCCAGAATAATGCCGGTGCGCTTGTCCCGGTCGCCGCCGATGGCGGACGGGATGAGCCGCAGATCGGCCTCCCCCGCCGCAGCGCGCCGCGCCGCTTCCCACGACAAAAACGCGCTGTTGACATCCACATGAAAAATCAGCCGCTGCATCCGCTCGCCTCCTTCTGCTCCCAGTATAGCATATCTGTCCGAAATTTGCGAACAAAAAATCGAAAATTGGCTAATTTTTATTCCGTGCATACCAAGCGAAACGCGTATGCAGCCGGTAGGCGCGAAGTCTGCTCCGTCCCTGACAGCTCCATTCGATTTTCTGCCGTTCTCTGCACGAACCAGATGCGTTTCGGGCTTCATTTGAGGACAATCCCCGCCGGGAAAGCCGGCGGCGCGTAAAAATCTGCCTCTCCCTGTCATGCAGTGCTATGACAAGGGGAGGCAGATTTTTGTGTTGTCAGTCCAGCGCGTCCAGAATCACTGACCAGGCCTGCGTGAGGCGCTCAATGCTCCAGGCGGCGTTGGCGGGGCTGGTGGAGGGAAGCTTGACGGCCTCCCGGCCGGTCAGCTTTTGCTGATGGCGGCAGTAGAGCTGATAGGAGGTCGCGCCGTTGCAGAAGATCTGCCGGATGGGCGCGGTCTTTAAAATCGGCGTGAGGTCGGTCGGAACAGCCTCACGGATGGAGCTGTCGCTTGAGCCGGTTATTTCGCAGCTTGCAATGGCATCCCAGAGCGCGATGTGGTGCACGTGCAGCATCTGCTGCTTTTCCTCAATTGTGCGCGGGCAATCGCAGCCCAGCACGGTCGAAACGACGCGCCAGAAGCGGTTCTGCGGGTGGCCATAGAAAAACATGGCCTCGCGCGATTTGACCGACGGGAACGAGCCTAAGATCAAGATCCGCGACTCCGCGTCATAGAGCGGCGGAAACGGATGGGAAAGCCTGTCCATCACAGCGCTGCGATCAGTGCGTCGACCGCTTCGGGCTTTGTCGCCCAGGAGCAGACGAATCGCGCGGCCTCGTGGTCTTCATCCACGCGCCCGTTCAGCTCGAACGCGAAGTTCTGCTTCAGCCGCTCGATCTGCGCGTGAGAGAGGACAAGAAAGACCTGATTCGTGGGCGAGACGGCGTAGAGGGAATAGCCCTTTTCTGTCGCTGCTTTCTGAATGCGCTGCGCCTGCGTGACGGCATGGCGCGCCATGGTCAGCCAGAGATCGTCCTCAAAATACGCCTTGAACTGCGTGCCGAACAGAAAGCCCTTGGCGAACATCCCGCCGCGCTGCTTGATCATGTTCCGGAAATGCGGCTTGAGGCTGTCATTCGTGATGACAAGCGCTTCGCCGAACAGCAGGCCGTTTTTCGTGCCGCCGATGTAGAAAACGTCGCAGTATTCCGCGAAATCTGCCGGGACCAGATCGTTTCCCTCCGCGACCAGCGCGGCGGGCAGGCGTGCGCCGTCCAGGAACAGATACAGCCCATACTCCCGGCAGACGTCGTGCAGCGCGGAAAGCTCTGATTTCGTGTAGATCGTGCCAAGCTCCGTCGCGTCGGAGATATAGACCATGCGCGGCAGGACCATATGCTCGTCCTGCCCGTCGCAGTGGCGGCGCAGAAGCTCGCGCACGAGCGCCGGCGTCAGCTTGCCGCCGGGGGCCTCGATGGCGCAGACCTTGTGGCCGGAGGCCTCGATCGCGCCCGTCTCATGGACGTTGATATGGCCGGTATCGGCGGCGATCACGCCCTCCCACGGGCGAAGCGCGGCGGCGATGACCGTCGTGTTGGCGATTGTGCCGCCGACCATAAAGTGCACGTCCGCCTGCGGGCAGGAAAAGCGCGCACGGACGATGCCGCGCGCCTCGGCGCAGAAATCGTCCATGCTGTAGCCGCAGGTCGTGACAAGGTTATTTTTCTCAAGTGCGGCGAGCACCTGCGGGTGCGCGCCCTCGGAATAATCATTGCGGAAAGAGATCATGGAAAAGCCCGTCCTTGTTTCAGATTCTACTCTGATTGTAGGACTTTTCGGTGAAAAAGTCAACGAACCGCCTGCGTTTTTTCGCTGCGTTCCGGCAGATACAGCAGCCCCCGCAGACTCGGCGGCAGACAGCGCTCCGCCGTTCCGCTGAGACACGCAGCCAGAATAAACACACCGGAAAAGACCGCCGCGCGGAGCAGCAGCCCCGCCGGATCGCTTTCCAGCTCCGGCAGCAGCTGCGCCGCAAGCGCGCCGGCTCCGGTGCAGACCCCGACGCCCAATGCCGCGCCCAGTCGAAGCGGACAGCCGGTGACGATCAGCAGCCGCCGCAGGCTCAGCGTGAAGTTCAGAAGATGCGTCGCGGCGAACGCGAAAATATAGCCGCCCAGCCCCCAGCGCGGCAAGAGCAGCACGAGCAGCACCGCGTCCAGCGCCGAGGTAAGCGTGTTATAGCGCACATTTGCGACCTGCTCGGAAAGTCCCTTCAGCATCCCATCCGTCAACGCGTCCAGATATAAAACCAGCGCCAGCGGCGCGAACACACGCAGAAGCCGCCCGGCCTGTTCGCTCTGATACAAAATTGCCGTAAGCGGCTCTGCCAGCGCATACAGCAGACCCGCCGTAAAGCCAGCGAACAGCAGCCCCGCCCGCAGACACTGCCCGGTCACGGAGGCAAGCCGCTCCCGGCGGCCCTGTGCGCGGCAGGCGGCAAGCTCCGGGATCAGAAGATCGACCAGCGCGTACAAAAACGCCGACGGCAGCATAAGCGCAGGAAACACCATGCCCATGACCGTCCCGTATGCCGCCATCGCGCCCAGCCGCGTCGCACCGGCCCGCGTCAGACCCCACGGGATGAGGAACTGCTCCAGCGCCCGGAGCGCTGCGCGCAGCAGATCGTTCAGCGCCAGCGGCGCTGCCAGAGCGCCTACGCGCCGGGCCATCCCGGGCGCGTCCGTCTGCCGGACACCGCGCCAGCTCTGCCGGTAAAGCGCGTAAAGCGCCGCGTCTGCCGCGCAGGAGGACAGCAGCTCCCCACCCAGCAGCGCAAAGCAGGCCCCGGACACAGTCTGCGGCGCAAAACGCAGCAGGATCAGGCTCAATCCAAGCCCCAGAACACGCTCGCCCGCGTCAATGGCGGTCAGCTGCCAAACCTTTCCCACAGCGGTCAGGTACCCGCCCAGCACTAACCCCGCACACCCGGCCGGGAGCAGCCCCGCAAGCAGCCGCAGGCTGCCTACCGCCGCAGGCTCGTGCAGCACGCGCCCGGCCAGAACCGGCGCGGCCCAATAAAGCCCGGCCGCCGCAAGCGTGCTGGTCACGAGCACGAAGCCGAGGCAGTGCGCGGCGGCCAGCTGCACCTGCGCAGGCTCCCGCCTGCCGTGCGCCTGCGCGCACAGACACGAGGCCGCTACGCGCATCCCGGCCAACCCCAGCGTCGTGGCAAACGCGAACACGGACAGCAGCAGCTGCACCGCGCCCAGTCCTTCCGCACCGATACGCCCGGCCAGATGCGCCTGAAACAGCATGGACGCAAACCGAAGCAGCAGTGCCGCGGCGGTCAGCAGCAGCGTATTCTTAAGGATCTGACGGCCAGAAAACAAAAAATCACCCTCCGCTCCATGTTTACGGAGCAGAGGGTGTGTCTATGACGGATTTTATTTCAGCTGGAAGGTATAGTACACCGCGCCGATCAGCTCAACAGCGATGGCCGCGAACATGGCGTAGAACGCGAAGCCGGAGCCGAAGATCAGGCAGGCGGCCAGCACGACAGCCCAGAGCACGCAGATGAAATAGAACAGCAGCGGATTGAACCCGTCCGGGAACAGCCGCAGCATCCGGCTGCCAAGGTTGAGCTTGCCGTGGTTTTTCGCGCACAGGAACGCGGTGAGCGCCGTGCCGATCAGGATCAGCGCAAGCAGCGCGCTGCCCGCGATGCGGTTGGCCATATAGGAGGTGCGGGCGATGAGATAGAATACAACGCCTGCAGAGGCCGTGACCAGCGAGAAGGTGAAGAACTCGGAATGGTAGAGCTGCCAGACCATGTACAGGCAGTAGACCAGCGCGTGCAGCAGATAGATCACGATCATGTTGCCCGTCCAGAAGATGGACAGGATCAGGCTCGAGACGAACAGCAGCGCAAACGCCGCCAGCCAGTAGCGGCAGATCGTCCGCGCAAGCCCGTTTTTCAGCAGAACGCACAGCACAAGCTCAGCGGCGGTCAGCGCCAGAAACACATACCGCTGAACGCAGAACATCGGATAAAGCGCCGTAAAGCCCTCTACGGTGCTGTAATAGCCGCCAAGCTTCCAAAACGAGTAAATTACAACGATCATCAGCACGAATGCGGCGGGGACTTTATAGACAACGGACTGATCCTCCGTCTTTTTTGCAGCAGTTTTGTTCTTTGTCATCATTCTGTTCTGTCCTTTGATTCAAAAATATACATTATATTAAATATCTATCGCGTCAGTCCAGCGCGCCGGCGGCGAACAGGACGGCGCTGAGCGCGCACAACGGCGCAGTCTCGCAGCGGAGAATGCGCGGACCGAGCGTACAGATCTGAAGTCCGGCGCGCTGCGCAAGCAGGACCTCTTCGTCGGAAAAGCCGCCCTCCGGCCCGGTCATGATCGAGACGGTCTTCGCCTGTGCGCTGCCAATGGCGCGGCGCAGAGAAAGCGCGTGCTCGTTTTCATACGGAAGCAGCGCCAGCTCGCATCCGGCCGCACGCCGCACCGCGTCCTCAAACGACGGCATCACGAGCACCTGCGGGATCCGGCCCCTGCCCGACTGTGCAGCGGCGGACGCGGCGATCTTCTGCCAGCGCTCGCACTTCTTCTCCGCCGAAGCTGCATCAAGCTTCAGCACGCAGCGGGAGGATGGGAAGGCCGCGATCTCGTATGCGCCAAGCTCTGTTGCCTTCTGGATCACGTGCTCGAGCTTGTCGGCCTTTGCGTAGGCCATATAGACGCTGCAGGCGACCGGCGGCTCTGCGCCGGATTCTTCCGTGCTGTTTATGACCAGACACACCTGCTGCGGGGAGCAATCGGAGACGGTGCAGCGGTAATCCGTCCCGCAGCCGTCGCAGACGAGAACGCTGTCGCCGCGCCTGAGCCGTAGGACCTTCGCGTGCGCCGCGTTTTCCCCGTCAAGCGTCAGGAAGCGCCCGCGCACGGCGTCCGGCGAAACAAAAAACTTCGGCAACCCCTTCGCCCGCCTTCCTTGTGTACATTTAACTGGTATTATACCAGATATCGGGACGAAGCGCAAGTAAAAAAGTGATGGAACATCCGGCCAAAAAGAAATAAAACACTTGACAAACGCGCGAAGTGTGATTATAATAACCGAGCAATCGAAAATTGAATGCGAGAGTGCTGGAATAGGTAGACAGGCACGTTTGAGGGGCGTGTGGCAACAGTCGTGTGAGTTCAAGTCTCATCTCTCGCACCAAATTAGACAAAAACCGTGTATAACTTGAGTTATACATGGTTTTTGCTTTTTCTGCCGGAAAATCACATGAAATAAACTCGCAAACTGTGCAGAATGTGCATACAGAAGATAACAAAATATCATTTATTCCTATGTTTTATCTCTTGGATGAGGTGACAACATAGGAATTTTTATTTTAGGAGGAACAAAACATGAGAATACCATATGGTTTTACTTTGACCAACAACGGGACACTTGAAATCAACAGGAGTGACGCAGATAACGTTGCCCTGGTTTTTGACCTCTACATGGCAGGTGCAAGTTTGGGAAAGGTTGCAGATATGCTTTTTTCAAAACAAATACCGTCTCCGACTGGAAAGGCAAAATGGACTCGTGCCGCGGTAGACCATCTTCTTTCTAACGGAAAATATGTGGCGATCATCGGGCTAAAGAAGTTTCTGGATGTACAATTTGAAAAGGCGGCACGCTGTAACATTGATTATGACAAGGAGGGCTTGCCGAGAAAAAATACGCGCTATGTTTCGCATATTATGGCTCAGAAATGATCCATCTTTTATATTTCTGTACATTATGCTACAATAACCTTAAGAGGTGAGAGATGTGGCAGAGAAACTTAGTTTGGTGGATATGATCGGTATCGGAAACTTGTTGGAGCCCCTCGTAGCTGAGGATATCATCACCTGTGAGGAGCGGGACCGAATTATATTGCGAATTACGAAGGACAATGAGATTGACGAATACAGGCTTTCTGTTCTTGCCGGCTATAAGAGAAGTAAGGCGGAGGTGTTGGCCCGCATGGAACAGAGAAAGCAGTCGAAGTCTCAGCCCCAAAAGCAGGATGATAGTTACATTTCGCTGACTGAGCTTGCACGAAATCACAGCAAGAATACCCCAGGATATGTGATACAGAGCTGGCTGCGCAGTGAAAACACATTAGCATTTTTAAATCTGTGGGAGCAGGAAAACAATCCCGATTATAGAGAAGCGGGCTACATTGAACTTTTAGAGAAAAAGAAAACTGCCTCGTTTACTTTGACGCCAAAGCTATGGATTGAGAAGACAGAGGCGATCGGTATCGCTTCCAAACAAGGCAAAGGCGGCGGAACATTTGCGCATCCGATGATTGGCTGCGAATTCGCGTCATGGATATCGCCGGAATTCAAGATGCTGTTGCTGAAGTTGTCACTGGATAGGGAGCGGTTAAAGGAATGACTAAGGCTGCATATAGTCGGTTCTTTCTTTGCGAGTAATACATTCAGAGTCAGACTTACACGGAGGATGGCAATATGAATTTCTTCGATTTTATGCGCAACACATTCGTGACAAACGAACCTGTTTGGAACTATTATGGCACAGAAATCTATACTGATCCTGTTGCTTCACCGGGACGGTCCGCACAGTTTATTCAAGATTATTTCTTGCAAGGTCAAAAAGGCGACATTGTCTATGAGTTGGATGCACATCACGACGTGAACATACACGGCATATCGCTCCTGCTTTCCGAATACAGAGCGACTCACACGGTGTCGGCATTCTTCTTGGGGATATTCCTTGAGGATTGTCTGACACAGGGGCAGTGTGGCGCGGATCTCGCGGTGCACGGTGATTTCTTCCCGTTTTCATATCTTTGGTTTCTGACCTGTTTATATCATGATTATGGTTATATTGTGGAAGAAAACTGGAAGCCAAGCTGTAGACGATACAATGAAGCAAGAATATGCAGTTTGGATGGATATTATAGACTGCGTAATATCAAGCGTGAATTAGACATTACATATTCACCGTACCAGCAGATCACTCCGCTGCGCAGAAGTGTGCAGCGACACAATAAATCTCACAGAGAAACGCATGATAGGTCGACAATTATTTCCTATTTGTTGGGCAACAGTCCATCATTGAAGGATGGTCTACAGTTTGCATGCGGAGCAACGGTCACTGGTTTCCGGTATCCGCAAAAACTCCTTATGCAATACTTTTCTTACGGCATACATAGGCTTTTTCCGCCATGCTATAACCACGGTATCATCGGCGGATATCTACTCTTTGACAGGTTGTTAAAAGTATACGAATCTGCTTACAGACATAGATATCCGGAACACGGAGAAGAATATGCTGGCATCGAGTCATTTGAGTGGAGCGGCAAGCACTTTTGTATCGAGCAAATTCCCGTATTTGCCCATATTGCAGATTGCGTCATTTCTCACAACGTTTGGAAAGCAAATGACGCATCAGAAACAGAATATCTGGAGTGCGGGCTGGAGGCATTGGTGGGAGAACGATTCAAAAAGATTGAATTTCAGGAAAACCCGCTGCTGTTCATCTTGGCCGTTGTCGATACGATCGAACCGTATAAAATCTATAGCTCGAAAGCGGCGGATCGGGACGCAGTTCGTATTTGGAAATCCATTGATATCTCTTTTACAAATAATACGTTAACGCTCTCGTCTCGCTATAAATGCCGCCCGATTACAAAAATATACGAGCGAGCAAAAGGATTGGAGGCATGGGTGGATATCGAAAGTATTGAGCTCAGCAGTGATAGAAAAAGCCTTCGTATCAAATTTAAATGACTGAAACCGAAGCGGGGGTTTGAATATGGCGTAGACGATTTATGGTATTCCGATGTTTGAGTGGATGGCAACGAAGCCTTGTACATTTGCTTTTCCTGTTTTTCTCTGTTACAATAAGTCCATAAGGAGGGGAGGACAATGCTGATGAACGCAAACGAATACTTGGAAACGGTGGAACTGGTCAAACAGGAGATCCGCACGGCACAGTATCGGGCAACAGTTCAGGTGAACGGCGAACTGCTTCGGCTGTACCACGCGATTGGAACGGTCATCAACGCGCATAAGGTCTGGGGCAGTAAGTTTGTCGAAAACCTTGCCGCAGATATCAAGTTGTCCTTCCCGGAGATGAGGGGTATTCTGCCCGAAATCTCAAGTATATGGCAAAGTTCGCGGTGCGTTTTCCAGCTGATGAAATTGTGCAAGCACCGCTTGCACAAATCACTTGGTACCATCACATCACACTGATGGACAAGATAAAAGAACCGACAGCGCATATCTGGTACGCGGAACAGGCTGCAAAGAACGGCTGGTCGCGCAATGTCCTTGTCCATCAGATCGAGAGCGGCCTATATCAGCGGCAGGCTTTAGCCGAAAAGGTATCCAATTTTGAATTGCGCCTGCCTTCTCCGCAGAGTGAGCTCGCCATCCAGACGATGAAAGACCCGTACATTTTCGATTTCATTCCGTTCAAAACGGATATGTTGGAACGGGAAATCGAGGAAGCGCTCGTGAAGGACGTGACGAAGCTCCTGTTGGAGCTTGGAACCGGTTTTGCATTCCTCGGAAATCAATATCATCTGAACGTTGGCGGCGACGATTTTTATATAGACCTATTGTTCTACAACCTGAACCTTCGCTGCTATGTGGTGATTGAACTCAAAACCGGTGAATTTAAGCCGGAGTATGCGGGACAGTTGAATTTTTATCTCTCCGCAGTTGATGGGATTTTGAAAAAAGAACAGGACAATCCGTCAGTCGGACTGCTGCTCTGCAAGAGCAAAAATGATCTGGTCGCGGAATACTCGCTGAAGGATATGAGCAAGCCCATCGGCGTGAGTGCGTATCAGGTGACAAGCAAGCTGCCGGAGGAGCTGGAAAAGCAGCTGCCGTCCGTGGAGGATATTCAGAAGCGGATCAAGTAAAGCAGCGAAAGCCCAAATGGAGGATTGATAGATGCAGAACAAAAAATATCTGGAGTTGGATGCGCTTGCTGCGCCGAACGGCTATGTCGTACCTCCGACGAAAGAAGATTTGGCCTATGTTGTTCACTTCCGCAAGACCTGCCAGCGGTATCAGATCGACTTCGCAAAAGCCGATCCGGACGAACGCGACTTCGTGATCCATATGGCAGAGAAAACATTTTTACAGAAGCGTGCTTGATTTTGTAGTTGATCGGAGTCACTCCGACAAGATGTGTGTTCATCTATAGTGTAGTGAAAACACAATAAAGAAAAGACACGCCAAAGCGTGTCTTTTCTTTATTGGTGCGAGTGTGGTCTGCTTCGCAGACCGTGCCGCCTGCGGGCGGGAATTGAACGCGGGGGTGTCTCAAAGTGGTTTTTGAGACACCCACGTTTTTTACGCAAATTCGATCTCATCGCAGATAATCCTTGTGTCGATCAGGGCGGCGGCGCAGATTTTTCGGTATACGGGGCCTGCGGGCGCCTCGAACAGGATGTGCGCCTCGTAGCCGCGCCCGCTCTTGTGCCGGTAAAGCTCCCGGTACAGCCAGACCGCGCCGACGCGGGGCGGCTCCTGCTTCACATTTGCATTGCGGAAGGTCACGGTATGGTATTCAGAATACGGGCTGTCGATGCGGAGCGTGAGGTCTGTTCCGGTGACGATCTCCCGTACCGCGCCGTCATGGAAGAAAAAGCGCCGCAGCAGTCCATCCGGCAGCGCCTCGCGCGTCTGCGCGGCGCAGTACGCCCGATCGATCTCGTCCAGCCGCTTCTGCACCTCCGGCGTCATGGGGTCTGTCTGACAGGCGATGTACCAGTCCTTTGTAAGATACCGCATAACTGCCCTCCTCTATTTGATCGACATAATCCATTCATCGCCGCGGAGCAGATATTGGAATTCCGTCAGCTCCGGCGTGTTCATCATGTGCAGCATTTCTTCGAGATCGTCCACGGTTTGCAGGGACGGGAGCTTGCTGTATTCGATCCACGCCATTTCTCCTTCCTCCGACGAGGTCAGCGTTCCCGACCATTCCACGGCCTTGAACAGCAGCACGACGTACCGGCCGGCTTCGATTGGGAACTGCTTGACGCCGACGAGCCTCGGGTGCCGGATCGTCAGGCCGGTTTCCTCCTGCATCTCCCGGATGACAGCGTCTACGAACGACTCCCCCGGCTCCACATGGCCGCCCGGCAGCGCCCAGCCGTGCCAGTCCTCCTTTTTCCGGTTCTGGAGCAGCACCCTGCCGCCGTCCTCCAGCAGACATACTACGGTCAGCTCTACATTCTCCGTTCTGCTCATATCCGAACTCCCCTCAGTTTTTCTTATTGTAGCAGAGAACCGCAGTCCGCGCAACCACGCTTCCCGGAAAACCTCTGCGCGCTTCCTGTGTTTTCTTGCATTTTCCAGTCGAAGCTGGTACAATATTGCTATCCAGATTCTATCGGGCCGGGCGGCGTTCCGGGCCTGAAATATGTCAAAGGCAGGTGCGCTGTCATGCCGCTTATTATCGTTCGAAACGACATCACGACTATGCGCGTGGACGCCATTGTCAATGCAGCCAACGAGTCTTTGCTCGGCGGAGGCGGCGTGGACGGCTGCATCCACCGGGCGGCCGGGCCGGAGCTGCTGGCTGAATGCCGGCGACTCGGCGGGTGCAGGACCGGCGAGGCCAAGCTCACGCGGGGATACCGCCTGCCCTGCAAATATATCATTCACACCGTCGGCCCGGTGTGGCACGGCGGCGATCACGGCGAACAGGAGCAGCTCGTTTCCTGCTACCGGACGAGCCTTGCGCTGGCAAGGAAGCACCATTGCCAGACGGTGGCGTTCCCGCTGATCTCCTCCGGCGTTTACGGGTACCCGAAGGAGCAGGCGCTGCGCACGGCGATGGACGCCATCGGCGCGTTTTTGCTGGAGCACGACATGACGGTCTATCTCGTCATTTTCGACCGCAGCGCCTACCAGATCAGCAGCCGGCTGTTCGCGGACATTGCTGCGTACATCGACGACCACTATGTAGACGCGCATACGGATTTTATCCGCTCGCGTCCGTACTCGGATTCGATCACCGACGAAGACGTAAGGCCCACCTGCAGAGCTCCAAGCGCGGCGTTCCCGTCCGTCCCCCGGCCCCTCCGCAGTCTGAACGACAGGCTGAGGCATCTGGACGCCGGATTTTCCGAAACGCTGCTGGCGCACATCGACCGCAGCGGCAAAAAGGATTCCGAGATCTACAAGCGGGCCAACGTCGACCGCAAGCTGTTCTCCAAGATCCGCAGCAACCCGGACTACCGTCCATCCAAGCCCACGGCCCTTGCCTTTGCCATCGCGCTGGAGATGGACCTGACGGAGACACGCGATCTCATAGCCCGCGCGGGCTATGCCCTCAGCCGCAGCAGCAAGTTCGACGTGATCATCGAATATTTCATCAGCCAGCGGAACTACAACATTTACGAGATCAACGAGGCGCTGTTCGCCTTTGACCAGAGCTTATTGGGGGCGTGATTCGCAGACACCTCCGAATTCGCGCCTGTAGGGGCCGATGCCTACATCGGCCCGTTAGGAAGTTGCGAATTCGCCGAAGATTACCGTTAAAATGGTGCAATCTGCCGGGCCGATGCGATGCCCGCAGGCTAGTTTCGAGGCGCAACCGCGCATAGCGCGGCTCTTAGCGCCGAAGATGGGCATCGGCCCCTACATTCAAAAACAGGTTCTTGCGGGTTTATGATAGATTTCCGGAAAATGCTGCATTCTGTGCGGGCGGACAGAGTCGTCCGCCCCTACGCAGGACTTGGAAATCATGCAGAAAAAACCGAAGCTTAAAATATGTCGCTTTCCAAGCGACCAAATCCTCCTTTGTGTTCGGTATAATCAGGACACAAACAAACACAGGAGGGTATTCATAATGACAGAACTGGTTTTTATTCTCGATCGCAGCGGCTCTATGGCGGGGCTGGAAGCGGACACCATTGGGGGGTTCAACTCCATGATCGCCAAGCAGAAGAAGGAAGCGGGCGAGGCGCTTGTCTCCACGGTCCTGTTTGACCGCGACAGCACCGTCATTCACGACCGGCTGCCGCTGGAGAAGGTGCCGCCCATGACGGAGAAGGACTATTTCGCACGCGGCTGCACAGCGCTGCTCGACGCGGTAGGCGAAGCCATCCATCATATCGGCAATGTCCACAAGTACGCCCGGCGGGAGGATGTGCCGGAAAAGACGCTGTTCATCATCACCACCGACGGCTATGAAAACGCCAGCCGACGCTACAGCTACGAGACGGTGCAGCGGATGATCGAGCGGCAGAAGACAAAATACGGCTGGGAGTTTCTGTTCCTCGGCGCAAACATCGACGCGGCGAAGGAAGCCGCCCGCTTCGGCATCAGCGCCGAACGTGCGGTGGATTACAAATGCGACGAGGTTGGCACGGCGCTCAACTATGACGTGATCAGTGAAGCGATCTGCACCGTCCGCGCGTCCAGACCGCTCAGCCCCGGATGGAAGGCGCGAATCGACGCGGATGTAAAAAAACGTGGGAGGTAATCAAATATGTACGGCGCAATTCTGGGCGATATCATCGGCAGCCCCTATGAATTCGACTTCAACAATTACAAGTCGAAGGACTTTCCGCTCTTTTGCCGGCATTCTGAATTTACCGACGATACGGTCATGACGCTGGCTGTGGCAAAGGCGCTGCTGGACACGTGTGGGCAGGACGACGCAGCCATCAAAGCAGCGCTTGTGCACCAGATGCAGCAGCTGGGCCGCGCCTATCCGGACAAGGGCTATGGCGCGCACTTCAACGGCTGGCTGTATGAGGATGCTCCGCGGCCCTACAACAGCTATGGCAACGGCAGCGCCATGCGGGTCTCCGCTGCGGCGGAGCTGGCGGAGGATATGGAGCAGGCGCTGCATCTGGCGAAGCTCACCGCCGAGGTCACGCACAATCACCCCGAAGGGATCAAGGGCGCACAGGCGACCGCCGCGGCAATGTTCCTCGCCCGCACCGGCAGCAGCAAGGCGGATATCCGGACGTATGTGGAACGCGAGTTCGGCTACGACCTCAGCCGCAGCTGCGATGAAATTCGCCCTGACTACCATCATGTGGAGAGCTGTCAGGAGACAGTCCCGCAGGCGATCACCGCGTTTCTGGAAAGCGCGGATTTTGAAGACGCGCTGCGCACTGCGGTGTCCCTCGGCGGAGACAGCGACACGCTGGCCGCCATCACCGGCAGCATCGCCGAGACGTTCTATGGTGTGCCGGAGGATCTGAAAGCAGAGTGCCGCAGACGGCTGACGCCGGAATTGGAAGCGTTTTTGCTGGCATGGGAAGCACGGGCAGCCTGACCATGCCCTATCCAGCCGCTTGTGAACGCTTTATGAATTTTGCAAAAACCCCTTGCAAACGAGGAAAAGTGTGCTAGAATACAGTTAGCACTCAGATAGCATGAGTGCTAATCTGCAAAGGACGTGACATTTACTATGGCAAAGAAACAGTTCAAAGCGGAATCCAAGCGTCTGCTGGATCTCATGATAAACTCCATTTACACGCATCAGGAAATTTTCCTGCGTGAAATCATTTCCAACGCCTCCGACGCCATCGACAAGCTGGCGTATCAGGCACTGACCGACGAGAAAGTCGGCCTCAGCCGCAGCGATTTTGCGATCGAACTCAAGCCCGACGAGACCGCCCGCACGCTGACCGTCAGCGACAACGGCATCGGCATGGACAAGGACGAGATGGAAAACAACCTCGGCACGATCTGCCGCTCCGGCAGTCTGCAGTTCAAGCAGGCGCTCGACAAGGAGAAGGCCGCCGACACCGACATCATCGGCCAGTTCGGCGTGGGCTTCTATTCGGCATTCATGGTCGCGGACAAGGTGACCGTCATTTCGAAGAAATACGGCTCTGACGAAGCATGGAAATGGGAGTCCGAGGGTGCGGACGGCTATACCATGACCCCGTGTGAGCGCGCTGCCGCCGGTACGGACGTGATCATGCAGCTGAAGGCCGACACGGACGACGAGAAATACGCCCGCTTCCTGAAGACCTGGGAGCTGCAATCCCTTGTCCGTAAGTATTCCGATTATATCCGCTACCCCATCCGCATGGCGGTCGAAAAGAGCCGCATGAAGGAGGGCACGGAAAAGAGCGACAAGCCCGAATATGAGACGTATACCGAGGTTGAGACGCTCAACTCCATGGTTCCGATCTGGAACCGGAATAAAAAGGACGTCACCGACGAGGAATACAACAATTTCTATAAGGAAAAGTTCTTCGACTTTGAAGATCCGCTGGCCGTCATCCACGCGAACGTCGAAGGTGCGGTCACATACAAGGCGCTGCTGTTTATCCCGGCAAAAGCGCCGTATGATTTCTACACCAAGGACTTCAAGAAGGGCCTGCAGCTGTATTCCTCCGGCGTCATGATTATGGAAAACTGCGCTGATCTGCTGCCGGACTGCTTCCGCTTTGTGCGCGGCGTGGTCGATTCGCAGGATCTGAGTCTGAATATCTCCCGTGAGATGCTCCAGCATGACCGTCAGCTGAAATTTATCGCGGGCAATCTCGAAAAGAAGATCAAGACCGAGCTGCAGAAGCTCATGGACAACGACCGCGAGAAATACGAGAAGTTCTTCGCGGCCTTCGGCCCGCAGATCAAATACGGCGTTCTGGCCGATTACGGCGCGAAGAAGGAAACGCTGCAGGATCTGCTGCTCTACTGGTCGAGCAAGGAGGGCAAGCTGATCTCGCTCAAGGAATATGTCGCCGCCATGCCGGAGGATCAGAAGTATATATACTATGCCAACGGCGAGAGCCGCGAGGCGCTGCACCAGCTGCCGCAGATGGAAAAGCTGCAGCAGAAGGGCTGCGACGTGCTGTTCATGACCGACGAGGTCGACGGTTTCGTGCCGCAGACGCTGGCAAAGTATCAGGACAAGGAGCTCAAGGCCATCACGGCGGGCGATCTGGGCCTCGAAACGGAAGAGGAAAAGAAGGCCGCCGAGGAAAAGAGCGAAAAATCGAAGCAGACGCTCGAATTCGTCAAAAAGGCGCTGGGCGACAAGATCAAGGACGTGCGCCTGAGCGACAATCTGGGCAGCCACCCCGTCAGCGTTGTCCCGGACGGCGGCATGACGTTTGAAATGGAGAAGTATTTCAAGCGCATGAACCCCGAAGCCGGTATGAAGGCCGACCGCATTCTTGAGCTGAACGCCGATCACCCGATCTTCGCGAAGCTGCAGATCGCAGTTGCACAGGACGAGAAGAAGGCAGAAGATCTGGTGAAGATCCTCTACACGCAGGCGCTGCTCATGGCCGGTCTGCCGGTCGAAAACGCAGGCGAATACACCGATCTGGTTTGCAGCCTGATTGGATGAAAAGCATACCGCTCCCCTTGCCGCGCAGCAGCCCGGCAAGGGGAGCTTTTTGCACTTCAGAATCGGGCCGTCTTCGGAAGCTGTGATTGTGTTTTGAATGTGCGTCTGCTATAATGAGGGAAACAGGAACTCTCAAACGCTTTGCGAAGCGACGCAGCTGCCGCCGGTACGTGCCGGAGAAAGGACCCGATACTATGGAAAACATTCTGATCAGCGCCTGTCTGCTCGGCGTCTGCTGCCGGTATGACGGCGAATCGAAGCCCATCATGCAGACCGTTGCGCTCATGGAGCGCTACCACCTCGTCCCTGTCTGTCCTGAGCAGCTGGGCGGACTGCCCACGCCGCGCGAGCCGTCGGAGCGGCAGGGCTGCGCCGTTGTGATGAAGAGCGGCACGGATGTCACGGTGCAGTACCGCCGGGGCGCGGAGCAGACGCTGCATCTGGCCCGGCTGTACGGCTGCAAGGCAGCCGTTCTGAAGGAGCGCAGCCCGAGCTGCGGCAGCGGGCGCATTTACGACGGCACGTTCTCCGGCCGCCTGACATCCGGAGACGGCGTAACGGCGGCGCTTTTGAAGGAAAACGGCATCGCCGTCTACGGCGAGAGCGAGATCGAAGCGCTCCTGTCCCAGCCGGAGCCGGACGAGCCCCAGCAGAGCCTGTTCTGACACATTGCTTTTACAGTGAACAGCCGGCGGAACGATGCGTTCCGCCGGCTGAATTTTTTATGTATGCATTAATTTCGGATGGACATCTCCATCAGAGAGAGCGCCTCGCGCAGGCTGGAATAGAAGCCTGCCGCCGTGCGCGGCACAGGCTTGGCGCCCTGGTACCAGTCGCACTGCTCCAGCGCCGTGTCGCCGAGCGTCCGGGCAAGGCTCCTGCCGAGGCCCATCGCCTCGGCATACGGAAGGATGCGGTAAAAATACTGGCTGTCCTGCGCCAGCCGGGACTGCAGCTGGCTCTGCGTGACGCGCCGGAGGAACTTGCGGTAGCCAAGCGCCTGCGCGACGATCTCGTCGCCAAAGGCGGTGCGCCTGCCGCCGTGGAGCGTCAGCACGCCGATCAGCACCTCGCAGGCGATCACCAGCAGCATCACAAGAACGCCCTCGCCGAGCTGCGCCATTGCCAGAAGCGCCGCCGCACACGCCGCAGCCAGTCCTGCCAGCGGCCATTTTCCCTGATAATACGCCGCAGGCGCATATTGGATCACCGCAAACAGTACGCCGCCGAGCACGAAGATCACGGCCAGCAGCAGCCAGCGCACGAAGCCTGACGGCAGGATCGGGCTTGCCGCCTCGGCGGCAGTCAGCGCTCCGGCCAGAATGCCGAGCGCACGCATAATGAGCGGATTGCCGCTGGTTTTGCGGTACATCCGCCTGACCCAGTAGCGCCGCAGGACCTCGTCGGCCTTTTCCGCCGTGCGCTTGTACAGAAGACTTACGACCTCGCACACGTCGCCCTGCGAAAACAGCATCTGGAACAACCTGACCTCTGCAGGGCGGCGCTCGTTGCCCATATCGACGCGGCGGCGCAGCACCACCCGCTCATTTTTGCCGCAGGAGATGGTCAGATATCCCAGACTTGCCCAGTGGCAGACCAGCATATTGAACTGGATCGGTCCGCCCGCCAGCAGGAACGGCATATCGCACGGCAGCGCCGCATCCGGCGGCAGCATCCGTGAGGATACGCGCACCCGTGCACTGCGCAGAGACGAGAACCAGTAAAGGAACGCCAGCGCGAGCAGCAGCAGAATGATTGCCGTGCCGGCCCAGCCGAACGAAAGCGTGGTATGCGCGCCGGAAAAATAGGACTTATCCAGCGTGAGGGTCATTTCGAGCGATTCATGGTCCTTCAGCCCCGTTTCGATCACGCCCGTGATGCGCGACTCGGAGACATCCAGATCGATATAGTCGGAGATCACGTCGCCGTGGTAGCCGCTGGTAAAGGCCGGATAGCTTTCAAACGGCTTGGGCAGCGTAACAGTAAAGACATATTTGGAGATGGGATAGTCCCATTTCGCGCTCATGAGCGGAAGGCTGAGCGTCTGCACGCCGTCGGCCTCGCTTGCAAGGCCCGAGATCGTATACATGACGGTAAACGAGCGCGTCCCGGTAAAGCCGTTTGCATCGGTCAGCACGAGCACGGGGCAGTCGCCGTCGGTCTGCTTCTGCGTCTGATAGCCCGCGACGGAGGCCTTCTTCGCGCCGGCGCTGAGCGGGAAGCGCAGCTGTGTCTGCGCGCCGCTGATCTCCAGCGTAAAGCTCTGCGTGACCTGACAAGAGCTGCTGCCGGTCAGGGTACAGTCTGTTTTCATTTCGGAAATAACGGGCTCCGCCGCGCAGACGCCTGTGCAGAGCGCCAGCAGGCACGCCAGCAGGAGCAGCAGCCGCTTCATGCGATCACCTCTTATGTTCATTTGCATCCAATTTACCACAAACGCGCCCATTTTGCAACCTCGGCCCGCAGGCCGCTTTTTTTCTTCCGCCATACTTGGCGGAAGGGTACGTTATGTGATACACTGTCGGCAGAATGCTTTTGATCGGAAAGGACAGATTTTATGACGCTTCGCGATACCGCTGACCAGATCATCCGCGCAAGTCTGCGCGCCGTGCAGCCGGACGCCGCCGTGCAGCGCGCGCTGCAGGAGTTTTCCTGCGCGGGGCGCGTCGTGCTCATCGCCATCGGAAAGGCCGCGTGGGCCATGGCGAACGCGGCGTGGGACACGCTCAGCACGCGCATCACCTCCGGCGCGGTCATCACCAAATACGGCCATAGCCGCGGCCCCATCGGCCCGCTTCAGATCTTTGAGGCCGGGCATCCGGTGCCGGATGAGGCCGGGCTCCGCGCCGCGCAGGCTGCGCTGGAGCTGACGCGCGGACTGCGGGAGGAGGATTGCGTGCTGTTTCTCATCTCCGGCGGCGGCTCGGCGCTGTTTGAGTCTCCGCTGGTGCCGCTTGCCGAGCTGGAGGATATCACCGGCCAGCTGCTCTCCTGCGGCGCGGATATTGTGGAGATCAATACCATCCGCAAGCGGCTGTCCGCCGTCAAGGGCGGGCGGTTCGCGCTGCACTGCCGTCCGGCGCCGGTCTTCTCGGTCGTGCTGTCGGATATTCTCGGCGACCCGCTCGACATGATCGCCTCCGGCCCTGCAGCGCCGGACAGCAGCACGTGCGCCGAGGCGCTGGCCGTCGTGCGGAAATACGGGCTGCGCCTGTCTGACCGGGCGCTGGCCTGCCTGCAGACAGAAACGCCGAAAGCACTGCCGAACGCAGTCTCCCGCGTGACCGGCAGCGTCCGCGCCCTCTGCGATGCGGCAGAGCAGGCGGCGCAGACGCTCGGCTACCGCTGCATCCGGCTGACCGACTGTCTGAGCTGCGAGGCGCGGGAGGCGGGGCGGTTCCTTGCCGCCGTCGCGCGGACGCACGCGTCACCGTCTGAGCCGCTTGCGTTTCTCGCCGGAGGCGAGACGGTCGTGCATCTGACCGGCTCCGGACGCGGCGGACGCAATCAGGAGGTTGCGCTGGCCGCTGCGGAAGGACTTGCCGGGCTTGCGCAGGCCGCCGTCTTCTCCTTCGGCTCCGACGGGACCGACGGCCCGACCGACGCCGCCGGAGGCTTTGTCGATCAGGACAGCTTCGCCGCGCTCCGCGCCGCTGGGCTTGACCCCGCCGACATTCTGCGGCGCAACGACGCTTATCCCGCGCTGGAGCGCATCGGCGGCCTCATCCACACCGGCCCCACCGGCACCAACGTCAACGATCTCGCCATGCTCCTCCTGCCGCGCCGGGAATGAGCGGCGCTATGCGTTTCCCTTCAGGATCTCCAGCGCCTGCTTTGTGTCGCAGTCGAACAGCTCGCGCTCCCCTGCCTCGACGAGCAGCAGCGCGTCCTCGTGCCGCCGGATGACGGACGAGCCGCCGCGGTCAGCCTCCAATGCGCACAGCTCCGGGAAGAACCGCGCCGGGAACAGGCACGGGTTGCCGCGCTTTCCGTTGTGCGCCGCAGCGGCGATGCAGTCCGGGTTCGCCCGCCACGCGTCCACGACGCGCCGCACCGTCCCGGCCCGCAGCAGCGGTTGGTCGGCGACCATATATAAAATACCGGCGCAGTCCGCCATCGCCTGCGTGCCGAGGCGGATGGTGCGGCTGATGCCGTCCTCCGGCCGGTCGTTCAGGATCGTATCAAAGCCCGCCAGCGAAGCCTCCTCCAGAAGCGCCGGATACTGCGAGACGACCGTGACGCGGGCGAACATCTCCGCCGGGATCGCCGCAAGCGCCAGCGAGAACAGGCTCTGCCCGTCAAAGCACGCGGCCAGCTTGTTTTCCCCGAAGCGGGAAGCATTTCCGGCAGCCATGAGCAGGCAGCCGGCGGGAAGTGCAGAGATTGCAGCCATATTGTGTGCTCCTTGTGATTTTCTACAAAACAGTATAGCTATTTTTGCATATTTGCGCAAGAATCATACAGTTTTTTCGACATTCGCGAAAAAAGCCGTTATTCAGAAAGTAGGATAATGCTTTCACTTTCTCTTCAAATCCGAATATGCTACAATAGGAACAAATAAAAGTGGAAAAATGGCGGATTTCGTGCACGGACGCGCAAAACCCGCCTGTAATCCGGCAAATGGAGGTAACCGAATGAACATCGTAGGCAGAAGCGAGGTTCGTGTCGACGCCTTTGACAAGGCGACCGGCCGGACAAAATACTATGATGATCTGGCCCCGAAGGATGCGCTGCTCATCAGAGTCAAGCATTCGACCATTGCGCACGGCTTCGTCAAGTCGGTCGACATCAGCAAGGCCGAGAAAATTCCCGGCGTTGTCAAGATCCTGACCTGCTTCGACGTACCGGATATCCCGTTCCCCACGGCTGGCCACCCGTGGTCGATGGACCCGTCCCATCAGGACATTGCCGACCGGCACCTGCTCAACCGGCACGTGCGCTATTACGGCGACGATGTCTGCGCTGTCATCGCCGAGGACGAGGTCGCGGCCATGCAGGCCGTGCGCGCCATCGAGGTCGAGTATGAGGAGCTGCCGTTCGTGCTCGACGTGCAGAAGGCCATGGAGCCCGGTGCGCCGCAGCTGCACGAGGCGTTCCCCAACAACATCCTCAAGCATACGACCGCAGCGGCGGGCAATTACGCCGAGGCGATCAAAGAGCCGGGCCTCATCAAGGTCGAGGGCTGGTACGAAACGCCGACCGTGCAGCACTGCCACATCGAGAATCACGGCTGCTTCTGCTATGAGGAAAACGGCCGCCTCGTCGTGACCAGCTCCACGCAGATCCCGCACATCGTACGCCGCATCGTCGGACAGGCCCTGGGCCGTCCGTGGGGCGATATCCGCATCATCAAGCCGTACATCGGCGGCGGCTTCGGCAACAAGCAGGACGCGCTGTATGAGCCGCTGTGCGCCTGGTGCTGCACGCAGGTCGGCGGCCGTCTTGTCAAGCTCGACTGCTCGCGTGAGGAAACCTTCGTCTCCAACCGCGTCCGCCACGCCATCCGCACGCACATCATCTCCTGGCTGCGCAAGGACGGCACCATTGCCGCCAGGAAGGTCGAGTGCTTCTCCAATCAGGGCGGCTACGCCTCCCACGGCCATTCGATCGTGGCTAAGGCGCTGGGTTCTTTTAACCAGCATTATCCCTGCCCCAACTTTGAGGGCGACGCCTACACCGTCTTCACCAACCGCCCGGCGGCGGGCGCCATGCGCGGCTACGGCATGCCGCAGGCGTCGTTCGCGGACGAGTCCCACGCGGAGCAGTGTGCAGAGGCTGTCGGCATGACGCCGCTGGCCTACCGCTGGCAGAACCTGATGAAGCCCGGCTACGTCGACGGCTTCTCGAAAAACGAGCTTTACGAGGACTCCTACCGGCAGTGTATGGAAAAGGGTATGAAGGCCATCGGCTATGAGGAAAAGGTGAAGGCCTATGCCAACCAGACCGGCCCCATCCGCCGCGGCATCGGCCTTGCGACCTTCTGGTACAACACCGCCGTCTTCCCCATTTCGCTGGAAACCTCCTCCTGCCGTCTGCAGCTGAACCTCGACGGCACGGTCAATCTGCAGGTCGGCGAAACCGAGATCGGTCAGGGCGCAGACACAGCCTACGCACAGATGTGCGCGGAGATCCTTGGCCTGTCCGATTATAAAAAAGTACATGTTCTGTCCTGTCAGGACACCGACGTGACCCCGACGGGCCTCGGCGCTTACGCCTCCCGCCAGACCTTTACGGCGGGCTTCTCCATCCGGCAGACATCCGAGATGCTGAAGCGGAAGATCCTCGAATACGCCTGCGAGGTCACGCGGCAGGCTACTTATAACATGGACATCATCGACTCCAACATCGTCCGCATCACCGACGGACGCGTGCTGATGAGCCTGTCCGAGCTGTCCATGACCGCGCAGTATAACCCCGTCCATTCCGAGCACCTCACAGCGGAATCTACTTACACCATCCGCAACAACGCCTATTCCTTCGGCTGCACGTTCGCCGAGGTCGAAGTCGATATCCCGATGTGCAAGGTCAAACTGCTGAACATTGTCAATGTCCACGACTGCGGCAAGCTCATCAACCCCGCGCTGGCTGAGGCGCAGGTGCACGGCGGTATGTCCATGGGCATCGGCTACGGCCTGTCCGAGCAGCTGCTGTTCGATGAGAAGACCGGACGGCCCCTCAACAACAACCTGCTCGACTACAAACTTTCGACCTTTATGGATCATCCGAACCTCGAAGCCGAGTTTGTGGAAAACTATGAGCCGACCTCTGCGTTCGGCACCAAGGCGCTGGGCGAGCCGCCCGCCTGCTCCCCGGCTCCCGCCATCCGCAACGCCATTTATCACGCGACCGGCGTCGCCATCAATCAGGCGCCGATCACGCCGCATATCCTCTTCGCCAAATTCACCGAAGCGGGTCTGATTCAGGATTGAGGGAGGAAACAGACTATGTATGATATGAAAGCGCTCTATGAAGCGTATACCGTCGAAGAGGCGGTCAAGCTCCGGCTGGAGCATCCTGAAGCGCAGATCATCGCGGGCGGCACGGACGTGCTCGTTCAGATGCGCGAAGGCCGCCGCGCGGGCAAGGAGCTGATCTCCATTCAGAAGATCGACTCCATGCGCGGCGTCAGCATGGATGAAGACGAGAACATCCGCATTGGCTCGCTCACGACCTTCTCCCATATTACGCGCAACCCCATCATCATCGAAAAGATCAACGTGCTGGGCGAAGCCGTCGACATGGTCGGCGGCCCGCAGATCCGCAACGCCGGCACCATCGGCGGCAACACCTGCAACGGCGTGACCTCGGCGGACTCCGCCTCGACGCTGCACGCATGGGAAGCCATCGTTGAGCTGACCGGCGTGAACGGCAAGCGGTATCTGCCCATCAAGGACTTCTACATCAAGGCCGGTACGGTCGACATCAACGTCGCCGAGGGCGAAATTCAGACCGCGATCCTGATCCCGAAGGCCTCGTGGGAAAACACGAAGGGCTTCTACATCAAATACGGTATGCGCAACGCCATGGAGATCGCCACGACCGGCTGCTCGGTCAATGTGCGGCTGTCCGGGGACAAGAAGACGTTCGACCGCGTGCGCATCGCCTACGGCGTCGCAGGCCCCGTGCCCATGCGCGCACCGAGCGCCGAGGCCGTTGTGAACGGCCAGCCCGTCACGATGGAGAACATTGAGGCCTTCTCCAGGGCCGTTCTGGAAGACATCAATCCCCGTGACTCCTGGCGTGCCAGCAAGGCGTTCCGCAAGCACATCGCTGTGGAAATGGCCAAGCGCGCGCTCATTGAGTCTGTCAAACGCTGCGGAGGTGAGATCTGATGGCACAGTACGCTCTTGTCAAATGCAATATCAACGGCAAAGACGTGGAAAAGATCGTCGACGTCCGCGCAAGCCTGACGGATATGCTCCGCAATGATTTCCGGCTCACATCCGTCAAAAAAGGCTGCGAGGTCGGCGAATGCGGCGCGTGCACCGCGCTCATTGACGGCGAGGCGATCAACACCTGCCTGTATCTGGCCGTTTGGGCCGATGGCAAGCACATCATCACGCTCGAGGGCCTCATGAACCCCGACGGCACCATCTCCGATGTCCAAAAGGCGTTTATGGAGGAAACGTCCATCCAGTGCGGCTTCTGCATCCCTGGCTTTATTCTGACGGCGACCGAGATCGTCAACTCCGGCAAGGAATACACCGACGACGAACTGCGCAAGCTCCTCTCCGGCCACCTGTGCCGCTGCACGGGCTACCAGAACATCTTCCGCGCCGTGAAAAAAACCATGCTCCGCCGCCTCGGCAAAAACGAGGAAGCAGAGCTGGTGCGATAATTCCCATACCGACGCCCCTTGTCATGCAGCGCATGGCAAGGGGCTTTTTTTATTACAAGCGCAGGAAACTTGAAACGACGATTGCTGTTTTGGGGATATAAGGAAATCCCCCTCCGGGCGGCGGACTGCCATTCGGAGGGGGTGCTGTTTATTTTTCCAGCTGCTTCTGCACGACCTGCACGATGCGTGCGATCGCGGCGCTCAGAGCCGCATTGACAGCGAATTCCACGAGGAAGTTCACGCCGATGAACGCGACGAACAGAAAATAGATGACGTTCGTGCCGCCTGCGTAGTCCTGCAGAACGGGCTTGAAGACCGTGAGCATCCCGATGGCAAACACGCCGGTGTTCACGACAGGGGCCGTCAGCGCGGCGAGTATGCAGCTGATCGTCTGCCTCTGCCGCAGCGCCTTTGCGACAAGTCCCGCGCACAGTCCGCACAGAACGGCCTTGCCGACGCACACGACGACGAGCCAGAACGGGCTTGCGACCCACAGGACGTTTGTAAATTCATCCGCGCCCGTGATGCCCGCAATCAGGCAGACGATCCCGAACACCGCGCCAAGACCGGCTCCCGCGCCGGGGCCAAAGAGGATCGCGCCGACGACGATGGGAACCAGCGTCAGCGAGATCGGGACCGGCCCGATGCGGATGCCGCTTGCGACGGTCTGCAGGACGACGACCAGCGCGGCCAGCAGGGCCAGCGAGGTCAAACGGACGACGGATGCATGGTTTTTGCGATTCATAAGTACCTCCTGCTGTCACTCCGGATATTCCGGATGCAACGCAAATTTATTTGACAGCACTACACAATTACAGCGCACAGCTTGCTTGCATATTTTTCGCCATGCTTCACAAAAATCCTCGGAAATCCACAAAGGATTTCCTCCGGCTTTTGTTTGCCTGGCAAAAAATCCGCTGGCGCAATCTGTACACTGAAATTGTTCCGTGCAGTCATTTTATTTATACTTTTTCCAAATAAAGGATCACGGAATTTCTTCCTCGACGGGTTCGCTGGAAATGGGCGCGCCGTCCTTGATGGCCTGCCACTGCTCGCGCGTGATGAGCAGCTGACGGGGCTTCGAGCCCTCGAACGGGCCGACGATGCCGCGCTCCTCCATCTCGTCCATGATGCGCGCCGCGCGGGCATAGCCCAGCTTCAGACGGCGCTGGAGCATGGAGACGGAGGCCTGTCCGGTCTCCAGAATGACATCGACCGCCGCCGGGAGCATTTCGTCGCCGTCAGAGCCGTCTGTCTCTGCGGCTGTGCTGCCAGAGCTGCCGGAGCCGGTTTTCCCGCTCTCGGCCGCCTTTTTGTCGATCTCGGCCATGACGGAATCGGAGTATTCCGCTTCGCTGGATGCCTTGACGAAGGAGACGACCTCCTGCACCTCGTCGTCCGTGATAAAGCAGCCCTGCACGCGCTTGGGTTTGCCCTGTCCGAGCGGCGCATAGAGCATATCGCCCTTGCCGACGAGCTTTTCCGCGCCCGCCGTATCGAGAATGATGCGCGACTCCATCGCGGAGGCGACAGCGAACGCGATGCGTGAGGGGATGTTGGCCTTCATCAGGCCGGTGATCACGTCCGCGGACGGACGCTGCGTGGCAATGACCAGATGAATGCCCGACGCACGGCCCATCTGCGCGATGCGGCAGATCGATTCCTCGACCTCCTTGGCCGCGACCAGCATGAGGTCAGCCAGCTCGTCGATCACAACGACGATCTGCGGCATGGGTTCCAGCTCATCGTCCGCAGAGGCCCGCGCCTGCTTGTTGTAGGATTCGAGATCGCGGACGCCTGCGTCCGCCATCATGCGGTAGCGCCGCATCATCTCCGTCACGGCCCACTGCAGGCTGCCCGCAGCCTTTTTCGGGTCTGTGACGACGGGGATGAGCAGGTGCGGAATGCCGTTGTAAATGCCAAGCTCGACCATCTTCGGGTCGATCATGATGAGCTTGACCTCCTCGGGCTTTGCCTTATAGAGAAGGGAGATAATCAGCGAGTTCATGCAGACCGATTTGCCGGAGCCGGTCGTACCGGCGATCAGCAGATGCGGCAGCTTGCCGATATCGCCGATGATGCGGTTGCCGCCGATGTCCTTGCCGACAGCGAAGGACACGCGGGACTTGCACTTTTCAAATTCCGGCGAATCGATGACCTCGCGCGCCATGACGACCGAGACGATCCGGTTCGGTACCTCAATGCCGACAACGGAGATCTTGTCCGGGATGGCCGCGATGCGGACGCCGGACGCGCCGAGGGCCAGCGCGATATCGTCGGCCAGATTCGTGACCTTGGAGAGCTTCACGCCGCGCTGCAGCTCCAGCTCGTACCGCGTGACCGACGGGCCGCGCGTAACATTGATGATATGCGCCTCGATGCCGAAGGATTGGAGCGTGTCGCTCAGGCGCTCGGCGTTCTGCCGCATTTCCTCCGTGCCGTCGTGCGACTGGCCGCTTCCGGCCTTCAGGAGCGACACGGGCGGGAATTCGTATTCCGGCTTCTGCGGCTCCTGCTGGCCGATCTCCTGCGCGATCTGGGCCGCTTCGAGCTGCACGTCCGCCTTTTTGAGCTTTTCCGGCTGCTCCGGGATCTCGACCGGCGGCAGCGGCTGTGCGGTGGGAGCCGGCTTCGGCGCGTCAAAATGGTCGATCACGAGCGGCGGCATCTGGTGCGGCAGCTCCATGGGAATGACGTTCGGCACGGGCGGCTCTTCCTCCGCCGGGGCCTCCTGCGTGTCCGCGATCAGCGCGTCAAACTGGGATTTATAATCCGTATGGACAGGCGGCTGCTCCGCCTCCTCCGGGGCGGGCGCCTGCGGCGGCTCGGGCAGAGGTGCTGCGGCAGGCTTCTCCTGCCGGCGGCTGTTTTCCACAAAAACGTCCGGGCGCACCGGAGCGTTTTTTCTGCCCGCGGTCTTCTTCTCCGGCTGCTCCGGCAGAGGGGGATCGTCGACCGGCAGATCGAACTCGCTTGCGCGGGAGGCCCGGCGCTGCTCCGTGCGCTGCACGTGCTCGATGTGCTTGTTCGCAACGGTATCGACGAGCACCTGCGCCGGGTCCTTGTGCTCGCGCTGCGGCTCGGCATATTCCGCGCGGGGCCGGTTCCTGATGGCCGTCACGATGCTTGCCACCGTCATGTTAAGACTTGTGATCAGGCTCAGCAGCATCCCCACGATCACGACCGCAGCCGCGCCGATGCGGCTGATGAGCGCTTCAAGCAGGCTCGCAATACCGCCCGCCAGAACGCCGCCTGCCGTGCCGTCGATGCCGCCGTCCCAGAGCGCGGAAATGACGCTCCAATCCCAGTCCGCGTCAAATTTTCCGCCGACCAGCTGCACCAGACTGCCGATCAGCATGGCCGTCAGGAACGTACAGGTCACGCGCAGCGCGACGGGCCTGCCGTCGTGCAGGATCAGGATCAAAAAGCTCATGATGAACGAGAACGGCAGGATGTAAAAGCCCGCGCCGATCAGACCCCGGAACACCGACGTCATCAGATCCAGAAACGCCGCGTTCACCTTGAAGCAGCACAAGATCGTCAGCAGCGCAAGCAGGCCGCAGACCGTCGCGCCGATCTCGCGCCGGATGGGCGCAGACTGCTTTTTTGTTGTTTTTTTCCGTCCGCGGGAGGCCGTGGACTTTCTTTTGTTCGCAGAAGCCATGTGACCAAAACACCTCACGAGATCAGGGACAGGATCAGCGTCAACAGACCCGCACCCCAGCAGTAATAACAGAAGCCGCCGAATTTTCCGCGCTGCGCAATGCGGTTGAGCGCGAAAATGGCAAGATATCCGGAGACAAGCGCGGCGGCGACGCCGCACAGATACATCGGGACCTCCGCCCAGTTGATCCCGGCAGAAATTGCCTTTACGAGCGAAAGGAGATTCGCGCCGAGCACGGCGGGAATGGAAAGGAAGAACGAGAATTTGACGGCAAACGTCCGGTCAAACCCGCGCAGCATCCCGGCGGAGATCGTCGTCCCGGAACGCGACAAGCCCGGCACGACCGCGATCATCTGCGCAAGGCCGATGACCAGCGCATCCGAGAGCGTCATGGCCTTTTCCGTCTTGTTGCCGTGGCCGTAGCGGTCGGCGGCCAGCAGCAGAAAGCCCGTCGCGATCAGGGCAAAGCCGATGAAGAACGTATCGTAGAACAGGGGGGCAAGGTAGTCGCTCAGGAACGCCGCCGGGATGAGCGGCAGCGTCGCCGCGATGAGAAACAGCAGCAGCCGCCGCCTTGCCGGGTCCTGCCGCGCGCCGCGCTTGGGCTTTTGCAGGTGCAGCAGCATCAGGCCCTCGCGGCAAAGCCCGCGCAGCTCCGTATGATACGCGAAGATCACCGCCCCAAGCGTCCCCAGATGCAGCAGCACGTCGAACAGCATCTGGTTTTCCAGATCGCCGATGCGCAGGAAGTTTTGCAGGATCGCAAGATGTCCGGAGCTGGAGATCGGCAAAAACTCCGCAAGCCCCTGTATGAGCCCAAGTAAAATGGCTGTCCAATAGGTCATACCAGTTCCTCCGTCTGGAAAGTCGCCGCCCGCACTGGTCGGCATACCAATTTATATTAACACAGATTCAAAAATATTTCCACTATACGTTCGAAAAAAGCGCGTCAAAAAGAATCCGAGCGCTTCCATGTTTTTATGGCGCAATTTGCGGTTTTCTGTTATACTGGATGCAGGAAAACGACGATTAGGGTGTATCTGAAAACTCACGATGTGACCGGCAGCGAGGGATTTTTGCGTTGCGCAAGACATTTTTTCGCAGGAATACTGACGTATTTCAAGGAAAAATGACGCGGCGCACCGCAAAAAGGCCCGCTGTCCGGGTGCGTTGGGAGTTTTCAGATACACCCTAGCCCGGATTGCAAATCCCGGTAGGGGCGGACGACTCTGTCCGCCCGGCAGAAATGCAATTGATCTTACGAAAATTCCGGGCGAATCCGTATGCACTCATGCATATCCCGTAGGGACCGATGCCGGTCACAGCCGTTCGCGACGAAGGAGCGTTACGGATGTGGGTCTGCCGCTTGCCGGTACACATCGGCCCGGCAGATTACACCGTTTTTACGGAAATCTTCGGCGAATTCGTAACTTCCCAACGGGCCGATGTAGGCATCGGCCCCTACAGCCAAATGCGCAGGTGCATACGGATTCGCCGTGGATTTTTGAAAAAAGCACGGCTTTCGGCGGGCGGACAGAGGCGTCCGCCCCTATGAACACTTTGAACTTCTCACATAAAAAACGACAGGAAGGAATGCGAACTATGATCTATAAGGACTTTCAGGGCTTGAAGCTTTCGCAGCTCGGGTTCGGCACGATGCGGCTGCCGCTGCGGGAGGACAAATCCATCGACGCGGAGCAGGCTGCCGCCATGACGTCGGAGGCCATTGCGAAGGGCGTCAACTATTTTGATACCGCCTGGCCGTATCACGGCGGCAAGGCGGAACTCGTCATCGGCGAAATTCTGAAGCAGTACCCGCGCGAGAGCTTTTATCTGGCCGACAAGTTCCCCGGACACCAGATCGCGCCGAGCTATGACGTGAAGGGCGTGTTCGAAAAGCAGCTGAAAAAGTGCGGCGTGGAGTATTTCGATTTCTATCTGCTGCACAACGTCTATGAAAATTCCATCGCCGTCTACGAAGACGAGCGCTGGAACATCCTCCCGTATCTGCTGGAGCAGAAGAAAAACGGGCGTATCCGCCACCTGGGCTTCTCGACCCACGCGGGCGTGCCCGCGCTGGAAGCGTTTCTGGAAAAGCACGCGAACGAGATGGAATTCTGTCAGATCGAGCTGAACTATCTCGACTGGACGCTGCAGCAGGCGAAGGAAAAATGTGAGCTGCTGAACCGGTACAGCATTCCCATCTGGGTCATGGAGCCGGTGCGCGGCGGGAAGCTGGCGAATCTGCCCGCTGCCGCGCAGGAAAAGCTGCACGCGCTGCGGCCGGAGGCCTCCGACGCGTCCTGGGCGCTTCGGTGGGTGCAGGAGATCCCCGGCGTGACGATGATCCTCAGCGGTATGTCCAACATGGCGCAGATGCAGGACAATCTCGCCACATTTGACCATCCGGAGCCCCTCAGTGCCGAAGAGCGGGCGCTGCTGCTGGAGATCGCGGAGGGCTTCAAGTCCGCCGTCCCGTGCACGGCCTGCCGCTACTGCTGCGACGGTTGCCCGCAGGAAATTGACATTCCGCAGATGCTGCGTGTTTTGAACGAGCTTCGCGTCGTGCCGTCCACGAACGCGATCATGGCGGTCGAAGCCCTTCCGAAGAGCCGGAAGCCGCAAAGCTGCCTCGGCTGCGGCGCGTGCGCGGCGGTCTGTCCGCAGAAAATCGACATCCCCGGCTGTATGCAGGAGCTGGCGGAGCGCATCGCGAAGATCCCGAGCTGGGCTGAGATCAGCCGGCAGCGCGCGGCGGAGCAGCCGTAAATTATTAAATTATTTGTGAATTCTTCTTTTTCGGGATGATTTTCCCGCCGGCCGTGTATATAATGAATACTTGAAATCTTAAGAGGATTTTCAGAAAATCTTCATATTCGGCAGGTGTTCATTCGTCATGCTCTATGTGTTCCTCGCGCTTGCGCTGCTCTCCGGCTGCGCGCTGACGTATGCCGCGTCCGGCTTTGCCTCGCTTGCGGCTGTGTGGCAGGTACCCGTGTTTTTCCTCGGCAGCTTTCTGGCGCTTGTGGTGCTGTTTCTGCTGGTCGTGCTCGTCTCGTGTCTGTTTGTCGACCCGAAAAAGCTGCTGGAAAAGCCGAGCGGCTATTTCCGGTTCCTCCTCAACGAGTTCTGCCGCATTGCGCTGGCACTGGGCGGTGTCCATGTCAATGTGACGGGGCTGGAAAAGGTCCCGCGCAAGGGCCGCTTCCTGCTGGTCAGCAACCATCGGTTCGCGTTCGACCCCATCGTGTTTTACGCCGTCATGCCGTGGGCGGAGCTGGCGTTCCTGTCCAAAAAGGAGAATTTTTCGATCTTTATTGTCGCACAGGTCATGCGCGAGGTACTCTGCCTGCCGGTCGACCGGAACAACGACCGCGAATCGCTCAAGTCTATTCTCAAGGCCATCCAGTTCATCAAGGACGACAAGGCCTCCATCGCCGTATTCCCGGAGGGCGGAACGAACAAAACGGACGCTCCGCTTCTCCCCTACCGCAGCGGCGTGTTCAAGATCGCGCAGAAGTCGAATGTGCCCATCGTGGTCTGCTCGCTGGTCAATTCCCGCGCAATTCTGCACAATATGTTCCGCAAGCACACGGAGGTCTGGCTGGACGTGCTGGACGTCGTTCCTGCGGAGGAGCTGGACGGAAAAACGGCCATTGAGGTCGGCGAACGCGTCCACGCGGTCATGGAGGCCGGGATCGTCGCCCGTGAGACGGAGCAGGGTCTGCGCGCATAAAGCGTCCAGAATTCTCGTTTCCCCTTTACATCCCGCCGGTTTTCCTGTATAATATACCCCGACAATTTTGAAAAGTGTGGGAAAAGCATGATTGAATTCGATGAATATAAGGTAAAGCTCAATAATATCCGCCCCAAGCTGGACGCGCTGGCGGACTCCCTCGGCATTGAGGCCGCGAAAGAGGAAATCGACCGCCTGCACGCGCAGATCGATTCCGAGGGCTTCTGGGACAATCAGGAGATCTCGCAGAAGGTCATGAAGCAGAGCCGGACGCTGGAGGCCAAGGTCGCGCGATACGAAAAAATGTGCAGCCAGTGGGACGATCTGTATACGCTCTGCGAAATGGCGCTGGAGGACAACGACGACTCCATGCTCCCCGAATTGACCGAGGGCTATGCCCAGCTCGAGCAGGAGATGGAAAACGCACGGCTTGAGACGCTTCTTTCCGGCGAATATGACAATAACAACGCCATCGTCTCGTTCCAGGCGGGCGCAGGCGGCACCGAGGCGCAGGACTGGGCCTCGATGCTCTACCGGATGTACACGCACTGGACCGAGCAGCATGGCCTGACCTACAAGATCCTTGACTATCTCGACGGCGACGAGGCGGGCATCAAATCCGCCAGCATTCTCGTCGAGGGTGAGAACGCCTACGGTATGCTCAAGAGCGAAAACGGCGTCCACCGCCTTGTGCGCGTGTCCCCGTTCGACGCAAACGCCCGCCGTCAGACGTCCTTTGCCGCAGTCGAGGTCATTCCGGAGATCACGGACGATTCCAAAGACGTCGATATCCGGCCTGAGGATATCGAAATGCAGGTCTACCGCTCCTCCGGCGCGGGCGGCCAGCACATCAACAAGACAAGCTCCGCCGTGCGTCTCATTCACAAGCCGACCGGCATTGTTGTCTCCTGCCAGACGCAGCGCGATCAGTTCCAGAACCGCGAGACGTGTATGCGGATGCTGCGCTCGAAGCTCATCGAGATCAAGGAGCGTGAGCATCTGGACAAGATCTCCGATATCAAGGGCGCACAGCTCAAGATCGAATGGGGCAGCCAGATCCGCAACTACGTTTTCATGCCCTATACGCTCGTCAAGGACACGCGGACAGGCTTCGAAACATCCAACGTCAACGCCGTCATGGACGGTGCGCTCGACGGCTTCATCAACGCCTATCTGACTTGTCTTGCCACAAATACGTGGGTCACAAAGAGCTGATTTCTGCGGAAAACGGCAAAAATGCTCTTGCATTCACATCTGAATTGTGATATGATTTTCTAGCTGTTTGAAACAGCCTGATAAAATATGATCTCGGCGAGCCGTCTGCCGACGAAGGGCGGCAAATGGTTTGGAGGAATTTTCATGAACGCTCTGCATACGATTTTAACGATCATTCAGGTCATTCTGGCCGTCGGCCTCGTCGTCATCGTGACGATCCAGTCCGGCAAGTCCGCAGGTCTGTCCGGTGCCATCGCCGGCGGCAGCGGTGATACCTACCTTGGTAAGAACAAGAACAAGGGTCTCGACGCGAAGCTCGCCCTCGCCACCAAATGGGTCGGCGGCGTGTTCATCGTCCTGACGCTGGTTCTGAACCTGTTCTGATGCAAAACAACTTACCGCCGCTCTGCGATGCAGAGCGGCGGTTTTTTGTGTGCTCAGCGCCCACCGGCCCGGGGTTACAGATTTCCAGGCTCCGGCGGTTCCGATGCATTGTCCGGCCTTTCAGGCGGTGTACCGCCATCCGGGTTTTCCGGCGGAGTGCCGCCGGAGATATCCATGGAGAAATCAAAGCCGGACAGGTCGGAATTGGCCGCGTTCAGGCAGTCGTCCGAGGCACGGATGCGGATGTCGCCCGAAGCGACGTGCAGCGCCGCGGCCTCCAGCCCCTCATCGCAATCCGTGATCGAGATCGCAGGCCCGCCCGTGCCCTCCGCGCCGATCTGGAGCGTGTAGTCGCAGTGGATCGCATCGTCTGCGGCGGAAATGGTCAGATCGCCGCTTTCGATCGTCAGCAGCTGCGCGGACTGCAGTCGCTCTTCTTTTGTGACGGGGCGTATCAGCATATGAAATGATCCTCCTGTTTCAGAAAGCGCATTAAAAAAGCAAGCAAAAGCCGAATGCAGTTGGTATGCACCAAACGCCTTCCCCGGCGGGGGAAGCCTTGACCACAGTATACCATACTTCCCCCAATATGCGCAAAGAGCCGCTGCCGGATATCCTTGCTTTTTTTTGCCCGTTGTTGTCGATGTCAGCCGGAGGCGTTGCATGGGAAAGGCTGCGCGTTTATAATCAGAGCAGAACAACCGAAAAGGGAGGGCAAGGCCGGTGCGGCAGGCTGTTTTATACTTTGCAAACTGGAATCTGAACCGAAGACCGGCGCGGAAGGGCGAGGTCTGCGCGCTGCCGTGGGACTGCGCGACGTATCTCAACCACGCGTTCTGGGTGCTCGAACCGGCGGAGGGGACGCACGAACCCTCATTTGCCCGCCGGGCCGGGAAAAAGCCCGCGCGGACGGACTGGCGTCAGCGGTCACGCGTCGAGCGCAGAGCAGGCAAAAAAAGCCGTGCAGTGTATGCTGGCGCAGGGCGTGGCCCCCGGAACGATCTGTATCGGCTCGCCGTTTTACTGCACGGCCATGCGCCTGCGGGAAAAGCCGGAGTCCGTACAGGCCGCGCTCGGCGCACCGGTCGAGCCGGAACGGCCGACGTGGGACACGCTTGCGCAGGAGGATTTATTGGAGCTTTTGCAGACGCCCGGCTGGCACAGCGCCTATGACGCGCGGGCAGGCGGCGCATATCTCGTCTACGACGGGCCGGACAATCCATTCGACCGCTGGTTCTTGTCGGTGGAGACGGCGCGTTCGCTCGGGCAGAAGCTGGACCTCATCCGCAATGCGGAGCTGGCCGGGATCATCGTCTGGGAAGCGAGCCTCGACACAAAAAATCATTCCTTTGCCGCGCAGCTGCGCGATACATTACTGAGATAAGGTGGGAAAGCTATGCAGTACGGCCATTTTGACAACCAGAGCCGCGAATATGTGATCGACCGCGTCGATCTGCCCGTCTCGTGGACGAATTACATCGGCGTCGGCGATCTGTACGGCGTGTTCAATCACACGGCAGGCGGTATGTGCCATACGGAAGTAAGAATGGGGAGGTAACAGCATGATCCATTTCGGTACCGGCGGCTGGAGAGCCGTCATTGCGGACGAATTTACCAAGGCGAATATCCGCCTGCTCATCGCAGGCCTGTGCAGCCTTATGCACACGGAGGGGCACGACGGCGCTGAAGTTTGCGTCGGCTATGACCGCCGATTCCTGTCCAAGGAATCGGCGCACTGGGCGGCAGAGGTCATGGCGGGCTATGGCTTCCGGCCCTATGTCATCAACCGCTCCTCCCCTACTCCGCTCATGATGTTCATGGTCAAGACCCGCGCCATGCCCTACGGCATCGCCGTCACGGCCAGCCATAACCCGGCCATCTATAACGGCATCAAGGTCTTCACCGCCGGGGGCCGCGACGCGGACCGCACGGTCACAGATAAGATCGAGGCTGAGATCGCCCAAATAAATCCGGATACGATCAAATCCATGGACTATGACGCCGCCGTCGCGGCAGGCGTGATCACCGAGCACAACCCGACGAATGAATATATCGACAGCATCCTGTCCGCCATTGACGTGGAGGCCATCAAGAACGCGCAGCTGCGCATTGCGCTCGATCCCATGTACGGCGTCAGCCAGACGAGCTTGAGCATGATCCTCATGACCTGCCGCTGTGATCTGGAGATCATCCACGACCGCCACGACACGCTCTTCGGCGGCAAGCTTCCCGCGCCGAACGAGGACACGCTCGGCCCGCTGGCGGCGGTCGTCATGGACCGCTGGCGCTGCGATCTCGGCATTGCGACCGACGGCGACGCGGACCGCCTCGGTGTGATCGACGATCAGGGGCAGTTCGTCCACCCGAACAAGCTGCTCGTCCTGCTCTATTATTACCTCGTCAAATACCGCGGCTGGCAGGGTCCCTGTGTGCGAAACAATTCTACGACTGTCCTGCTTGACCGCGTTGCGGCGGGACTGGGTCAGAACTGCTATGAGGTCCCCGTCGGCTTCAAGTGGGTGTCGGCCAAAATGACCGAAACGGACGCCATCATCGGCGGCGAATCGTCCGGCGGCCTTGCCGTCCGGGGGCATATCTCCGGCAAGGACGGCATCTACGCCGCCGCGCTGCTCGTCGAGATGCTGGCCGTGACCGGCAAGAAGCTTTCTGCGCTCTACCGCGAGATTGAGGCGCAGTACGGCGCGCTGCGCTATGCAGAAGCGTCGTTTACCATGACCCCGGCCCGCAAGCCTGCGCTTCAGCAGTACCTGTTTGAACAGCACGCCTGCCCGGAACTTGAAAACGTCGATCACATCAGCCGTGAGGACGGCTGCAAGGTCTATTTCACGGACGGCAGCTGGGTCATCTGTCGCTTCTCTGGCACCGAGCCGCTCCTGCGCATGGCTGCCGAGGCTGAGACAGACGAAAAAGCCCAGTCCTATATCCAGACCTGGAAAGCCTTCCTGTCGCTCTGAGCGCAGCGCTTGACAGTCCGCGCTTCCGGTGGTATAACTACGCCATCAAAAAGCCGGTTGAACCAGCAGAAAGCGTGTTTTCCATGGAAATTCAGGTTCGTGCATATACGCAGGCAGACCTTCCGGCGTTGATCCGCATCTGGAACGAGGTTGTGGAGGACGGCGTGGCCTTTCCGCAGGAGGAGCTGCTGGACGCTTCCTCCGGCGCAGCCTTTTTCGCAGAGCAGACCTGTACCGCCGTCGCGGAGGACCGGCAGACCGGCCATATTTACGGTCTGTACATCCTGCATCCCAACAACGTCGGCCGCTGCGGACACATCTGCAACGCCAGCTACGCGGTCGAGCGGGAAGCGCGCGGTCTGCACATCGGCGAAAAGCTGGTGTCCGACTGTCTCAGGCAGGGCCGGGCGCACGGCTTCCGCATCCTGCAGTTCAACGCCGTCGTCGCCAGCAACACACACGCGAGGCACCTGTACGAGCGCCTCGGCTTCCAGCCTCTCGGCGTCATCCCCGGCGGCTTCCGCATGAAGGACGGCCATTATGAGGACATCTACCCGTATTATCACGTGCTGTAAACGCACAGCCTGCGCCGCAATTGCTGCGGCGCAGGCTGTGCGTTTGTCTTCAGGACGCTTTTCCGGACGGGGCGAGGAACCACAGATAATCCGGCAGCGTGATGCGGCGTGAGACGAAGCTGCGCGGCACCTGATACGGGTCCATGCCGGTCTGATAGGTCCAGCCGTCCATGCGCAGGGCAAATGTGTAATAATCCTTCGCCACGTCCATCGTCAGGTGACTGTATTTGCCCTCCGGGTAGCACAGCACGTACGGGATCTGTCCCGTCGCGGCGGCCAGCGCCGCGTTGGAAAGCTCCATCTCCTGCCGGAGCGCAGGTTCGTCCATGGCGCTGAGATTTCCGTGCGTGTAGGTATGGCTCTGGATGCTGACAAGGCCGGAGGCCGCCAGCTCGTACACCTGCTCCTGCGTCATCTTGTGCTGGCTGCCCATGGCATTGCCGATGACAAAGATGGTCGCCTTGGTCTGATACTTTTCCAGCAGCGGATAGAGCACCGTGTAATTGTCGTCATATCCGTCGTCGAAGGTCAGAATGACCGGCTTTTCATAGTCTTCGATGTGCGCAAGGTCTGAGAACCAGATCGGCTCATATCCGTTTTCCTGCAAATATTGCAGCTGCTCCTCCATCCCGGCCTCGCTGACAAACAGATCGGAATATCCCCAGATCTCGTCCCCCACGGCGTGGTACATGAGGACCGGCACGTTCCAGCCCTCGGGGATCTGGCCGACGGTCTGCCGCCGTGCCAGATAGCGAAGCCCGTCCGGGGCTTCGCCCCATTCCAGCCCGAGCCGCTGTGCGGTCTCTGCCAGCGGGATATACTCCCGGCCCTGAAATTGAACTGTCTCCAGTCCTTCCAGCTGTGCGTCGGCATTTAGGGTCTTTGCCGCCTCCAGCACGTCAGCCAGCGCGGCCCATTGCGTCTCATCCGCCTGATAAAGCTCCGTCAGCCGTCCCAGCAGCCAGACCGGTTCCGACAGCAAAAGCGCGGGTTCCGGCTCCTCTTCGATGATAGGCTCCACCGGCGGTTCAACCGGCGCGGGCGGCTCCTCCGGAGATTGCACCTGCGCGGCGGGAGGCTCCGGCAAAGCCGCCTCCGGCGCGGCGCAGGCGCAGAGCAGCGCCAGCAGGCAAAAGCAGGCAAGCAGGCAGGAAATACGCATTTGGGATCCCTCTTCGTTTCGTTTTTTGTCAGTTTACCATGATTTTTCAGGCAAAACAAGTCCGGGGAGCGGTTTTTCTTGACGGCAGTGCCGCTTCTGACTATAATAATGTATATTCCAAAAAGGAGACGGCGCTTCGTCATGCTTCTATCGTTTTTTCAGCGGCTCGGAAGGCCGTTTCGCACCATGCGGCCGGGACGGCTGATCGTTCTGGTGTTCCTCTTCATCATCCTGCTCGGCGCGGGTCTTCTGTGCCTGCCCGCCGCATCGCGCTCCGGCGAACCCACGCCGTTTCTGACGAGCCTGTTCACCGCGACCTCCGCGACCTGCGTGACGGGCCTCATCCGCGTCGACACTGGGACGCACTGGGCTATGTTCGGCCAGGTCGTCATTCTCCTGCTCATTCAGATCGGCGGTCTCGGCTTTATGACCATCGCGTGTCTGTTTTTCTTCGCGCTCCGCCGCAAGATCGGCCTGCGGGAGCGCATGGTGCTGGCACAGGCCCTCGGCAGCGACAGCTACAGCGGCATCGTGAGCCTTGTGCGCAATATCCTGCGCGGCACAGCCGCAGTCGAGGGGGCGGGGGCGCTCATTCTGTTTTTCCGCTTCCTGCCGGAGTTCGGCTTCAGAAAGGCTCTGTGGTACGGCGTGTTCCACTCGATCTCCGCGTTCTGCAACGCGGGCTTTGACGTGCTTGCGGATACAGACGTAGGCGGGAGCCTCTGCCGCTACGCGACAGACCCGGTCGTGAATTTCACCATCATGGCGCTCATCATCATCGGCGGCCTTGGCTTCGCCGTCTGGGGCGACATCCGACACAACCGCCGCTTTTCCCGCATGAGCGTCTATACGAGGCTGGTCATTCTCATCACAACAGTCCTGATCTTCGGCGGCGCGGGAATTTTCGCCGCGCTGGAATGGAACAATCCCGGCACGCTTGGCGGCCTGACCCCGTCGCAGAAGCTGATGGCGGCGCTGTTCCAGTCGGTCACGCTCCGCACGGCGGGCTTTGCGACCTTCGACCAGAACGCGCTGTCAGACGTATCAAAGGCTGTGGCAGATTTTCTGATGCTTGTCGGCGGCTCGTCCGGCTCGACGGCGGGCGGCGTGAAGACCGTGACGGTCGGCGTGATTCTGCTTGCCGCGTGGTCGACCGCACGCGGCAGGACAAGCGTGCAGATCATGAAGCGCCGGATCCCGCAGCAGGCCGTTGCGAACGCGTCCGCGCTGTTCATTCTGGTGCTGCTGCTGTCCGGCCTCGGCGCGGCGTTTTTGAGCATCGCGGATCATGTCAGTCTGGAAAACGCGCTGTATGAGACGATTTCTGCGCTGTGCACCGTCGGTCTGACGACCGGCATCACGAGTTCACTGTGCGCCGCATCGCAGATCGTTCTGATCATTTTTATGTTCTTCGGGCGGCTTGGGATCATGACCATCAGCGTCGGCTTCATGGCCGCCGACCGCGCCGAGGAGCGTGTCAGCTACGCGGAAACAAAAATCATGATCGGGTGAGCGGATAAGGCGGCAGAATATACCGATTTTACGGTAATCTTCGGCAAATTCGCAGCTTCCCAACGGGCCGATGTGTGCATCGGCCCCTACACTCCAATGGGTGAGTGCGTCCGATTTTTTTGAAATTCCACCTGAACGACCGGCGGTTATACGCAGACAAAGGGAGTAAAACCATGAAAAAAACATATATTGTAATTGGACTTGGACGCTTCGGCTGTGCGGTCGCACAGCGGCTGTATGAGCTTGGGAGCGAGGTGCTGGCGATTGATCTTCGGCCTGAGCTTGTGCAGCGGATAGAGAGCAAAGTCACCTGCGCCGCCGTGTGCGACGTGCGGGATGAGGACGCACTGCGCACGCTCGGCGTGCGCAATTACGACTGCGCTGTCATCGCCATCGGCGGCGATCTGGCTACGAGCGTCGTTGCGACGCTGAACCTCAAGGAGCTGGGCGTGCAGAGCGTCGTGTGCAAGGCCACCGACGAAACACAGCGCCGGGCGCTGGAAAAGATCGGGGCAGATCATGTCGTTGTGCCGGAACGTGAATCCGGCATCAAGCTGGCGCAGTCTTTGACCTCGTCGAGCATTCTGGACTTTATCGAGCTTTCGCCGGACTGCGGCATTGCCGAGCTGCAGACGCCGAGCGAATGGTGCGGCAAGAGCATCCGGGAGCTGGATATCCGCGCAAAATACGGCGTGAACGTCATCGCCGTGCGGGAAAACGGAAAGGTACACGTCACGCTGGACGCGAACCGCCCGCTGAACGAGCATATCACGCTTGTCCTGCTCGGCGAGAACGACCGGCTCGCGAGGGTGAAGCCGTGATGGAGGAAACAATCACAAGCCGCCGGAACCCGCTTCTGGCGCACACGAAAAAGCTGCTCACCTCGCGCGCCTACCGCGAAAAATCCGGCGAATTCGCCGCCGACGGCGTGAAGCTGCTGGTGGAGGCCGCGCGTTGGTACCCGGGGCTGCATACTGTGATTGCGGAGGAACACGTAGAATTATGTAAACTATCAGATACCGTGCGCGTTGTCCGTGTACCCAGGGACGTGATGCAGTCCGTCTCTCTGATGGACGCGCCGCAGGGCGCGATCTTCCTCTGCCGCCTGCCGGAACGGAAGCCCGGCACGATCCTGCCGGGGACGCTTCTGCTGGACGGCATTCAGGACCCCGGCAATCTCGGCACGATTCTCCGCACGGCGGACGCGCTGGAGGTTCCGGTCGTGCTGCTGGACGGCTGCGCCGACACGTATAACCCCAAGACGGTCCGCGCCTCCATGGGCGCGGTGTTCCGCACCCAGCCTGTCAGCATGACGAGGCAGCAGGCCATCGCCGCCTGCTGGGAAGCGCATATCCCGCTGCTGGCGACCGCCATGTCTGCCGACGCTGTTGATCTGCGGCAGGCAGATTTGTGCAATGCGGCGGTCGTGATCGGCAGCGAGGGACAGGGGATCTCCCCGGAGCTGTTCGCAGCGGCAGAGCAGAAGATCATCATCCCCATGTCCCCGCGCTGTGAGTCTTTGAACGCGGCAGTCGCCGCGACGATCGTTCTGTGGCAGATGAAGCGGTGAGGCACCGATGATGCGCTCACGCGGCTTGCCGCAGGGGCGGACGACTCTGTCCGCCCGACAGAATGCATCTGGCTGACAGAAAATTTTGGGCGAATTCGCAGGCATTTACCCGTTTGATTGTAGGGGCCGATGCCGGTCACAGCCGTTCGCGACGAAGGAGCGTTACGGATGTGGGTCTGCCGCTTGCCGGTACACATCGGCCCGTTGGGCAGCTGCAAATTCGCCGGAGGTTTTCGTAAAAAACGGTGCATTCTGCCGGGCCGACAGTGGGCATTGGCCCCTATGATTCGCAATCTATAAAAAATCCGAGAAAGACAGAGGGATTTTTATGCTGGAATACTGGTTGTGGCTGACCGGTCGCAGGGGCGTGGGACTGCGCGGGCTGCGTGCGCTGCTAGAGCAGTTCGGAACGCCCGAGGCGGTCTACTGCGCAGCAGAGCAGGATTACCCGCAGGCGCTGCGCCCGGAGGGGCGCGCTTCGCTTGCCGATAAGGAGCTTGCGCCTGCGCGGCAGATCCTGCAGCAGTGCTACCGGAAGAACATCCATGTTCTGACGTTTCAGGACGCCGCTTATCCGAACCGGCTCAAAAATCTTGACGATGCGCCTCTGGTATTGTATTATCAAGGCGTTTTCCCGGATTTTGATGCGGAACCGGTCATCGCCATGGTCGGCACGCGCAAGGCCTCCGCGTATGGGCTTCTTCAGGCGAAGCGCCTCGGCTATGAGCTTGGCCGCTACGGCGCAATTATTGTATCCGGCGGCGCTGCCGGAATTGACACCATGGCACTGCGCGGGGCCATATCCTCCGGAACAGCGCCGGTGGCTGTGTTTGCCTGCGGCGTGGATATCGACTATCCGGCAAACAACCGGAGTCTGTTTGAGGATCTTCGCGCCCACGGCTGCGTCATCAGTGAGCTTCCGCCCGGAACGCCGCCGCTGGCGGAGCATTTTCCGCCCCGCAACCGCATTCTGAGCGGTCTTGCGCTCGGCTCCGTGGTCGTGGAAGCGCCCAGAAAGAGCGGCGCGCTCATCACCGCCCGCCACGCGCTCGAACAGGGCCGGGATGTGTTCACGCTGCCCGGAAATCTCGGAAATCCGACCTGCGAGGGCAATATCCAGCTGCTCAAGGAGGGCGCGATCCTGATCTCCGAGGGCTGGGACGTTTTACAGGAATATACCTATCTCTACCCGGATCTGCCCCTGCGCCAGAGGCCGCTCGGCCCCATGACGCTCGGCCCGCAGGAGACGAAGGACAACCTTGTTGTGGCGGAAACTTCGTCCAACCCGGAAAAAACTGACACAAAAGCCGTTGACAAGCAGGAAAACAGGGCTTATATTGACGTACAGGAAATTTTGCCGCGCGTATCTGCCGACGAAGCCGCCGTTCTGCGGCAGCTGGAGGGCGGAAAGCAGCCGGTCGACCGGATGATCGACGAAACGCAGCTGCCCGCCGGGCGCGTACTGTCCGCGCTGACGCTGCTGGAGGTCAAGGGCTTTGTCAAGCGGCTGCCGGCCCGGTATTATGAGCTGGCGAAAAAATAACATGGAGGCGTCTATGCCGAACGCAAAACAGAATCTGGTCATCGTGGAGTCTCCCTCGAAGGCCAAAACCATCGGAAAATATCTTGGCCCCGACTATCAGGTCAAGGCCAGCATGGGCCATCTGCGCGATCTGCCGAAGAGCACGCTGAGCGTCGATATCGAGCACGATTTTGAGCCGGAGTACCAGCCGCTCAAGGGAAAGGAAGACATCATCGCAGACCTGCGCAAGGCCGCGAAGGGCTCCGGCCGCATCTATCTCGCGACTGACCCGGACCGCGAGGGCGAAGCCATCTCGTGGCATTTGAAATATCTGCTGAACATTCCGGATAACGAGACATACCGCGTGACCTTCAACGAGATCACACGCAACGTCGTGCAGGAATCCATCCAGCACCCGCGTCCCATCGACCAGAATCTCGTCGACGCGCAGCAGGCGCGCCGCGTGCTCGACCGCATTGTCGGCTATCAGCTCAGCCCCCTGCTCTGGAAAAAGATCCGCAAGGGCCTGTCCGCCGGACGCGTGCAGTCTGTCGCGACCCGTCTGGTCGTCGACCGCGAGAACGAGATCCGGGCCTTTGTCCCGCAGGAATACTGGACGCTGGATGTAAATCTGAACCGCGCCGGCAAGCCCGGCAGCTTCACCGCGCACTACTACGGCGACCCGCAGAAGCGCGAGCTGACGAGCGAGCAGGATGTGCAGTCCGTTCTGGACGCGCTGGAGGGCCAGCCGTTTTCCGTGACCGGCGTGAAGAAATCGGAGAAAAAGCGCACCCCCGCGCCGCCCTTTATCACCTCGACGCTCCAGCAGGAGGCATCGCGCAAGCTCAACATGACCCCGCGCCGCACGATGATGATCGCGCAGCAGCTCTATGAGGGCGTGGAGATCTCCGGCGAGGGCTCCGTCGGCCTCATTACCTACATGCGTACCGACTCGCTGCGCATTTCTGAGGAAGCGCTTGCCGCCGCGGGCGATGTGATCCGCAGCCGCTACGGCGCAGCCTATTACGCCGAACCCCGCCGCTACAAGCCGAAGTCCGGCGCGCAGGACGCGCACGAGGCTATCCGCCCGTCAAACGTCGCGTTCTACCCCGAGGCGGTCGAGCACGATCTGACCAAGGAGCAGTACCGGCTCTATAAGCTCATCTGGAGCCGCTTCATCGCGTCGCAGATGACCAATGCGCTGTACGACGTGACGGCGATTGAGGCCGCCTGCGGCAGCCATGTCTTCCGCGCGACCCACCAGAGCATGAAATTCTCCGGCTTTACCGCCATTTATGAGGAAGGCCGCGACGACGAGCAGGAAAAGCTCGATTCCCCGCTGCCCGACCTTGCCCCCGGCGAGGCGCTCACGGCCTCCGGCTTTGACAAGCAGCAGCACTTCACCCAGCCGCCCGCACGCTATACGGAGGCGTCTTTAGTGCGCGCGATGGAGGAAAAGGGCGTCGGCCGTCCATCGACCTACGCGGCGATCATCGCCACGATCCAGGATCGCGAATACGTCATCAAGACCGACAAAAAGCTCTCGCCGACGAAGCTCGGCGAGGTGGTCAACGGGCTGATGATGGACCGCTTCCCCAATATCATCAGCGTCGAATTCACCGCCGACATGGAAAAGCAGCTCGACCAGGTCGAGGCCGGACAGCGCCGCTGGAAGAGCGTGCTGGAGGAGTTCTACACCGGCTTCCATCAGGAAATGGTCGATGCGGAGGAGGCGCTGAAAGACACCCGCCTCAAGGTGCCGGATGAGGTCTCGGATGAAAAATGCGAGATCTGCGGCCGGAACCTTGTCGTGAAAACGAGCCGCTTCGGCAAATTCCTCGCCTGCCCCGGCTACCCGGAGTGCAAGTTTACAAAGCCGATTACGGAAAAAATGCCGGGCCGCTGTCCGAAGTGCGGCAGCGCGATTTTAAAGCGCAAGAGCAAGCGCGGCTACGCCTATTACGCGTGTGAGCGCGGCGCGGCCTGCGGCTTTATGACGTGGGACGTGCCGACGGATCAGGATTGCCCGGTCTGCGGCCAGACGATGTTCAAGCGCTCCGGCAAGGGCGCAATGAAGCCGTTCTGCGCGAATCCCGAGTGCTCGAACTTCCTGCCGGAGGACAAGCGCGGCTACCGCCGCAAGTCCACAGCCTCCGGCGAGGCCGCAACTGCGGAATCCAACGCCGAGGCCGCTGCCGAAGCTGCGCAGAAGCAGGCAGAGGAAAAGAAAGCCGCAAAGAAAGCGGCAGCGAAAAAGCCCACCGAAAAGGCGGCTGCGAAGAAGCCTGCCGCGAAGAAGGCAGCGGCAAAAAAGCCCGCGGCCAAGAAGCCGGCTGCGAAAACGGCCGCCAAAAAGACCGAGCCGGAAGACGATCTTCCGTTCTGATACAGAGATAGAAAGGACGCCCCAATATGCTGGAAGTGAAAGTGATCGGCGCGGGTCTTGCGGGCTGCGAGGCCGCGTGGCAGCTGGCCGAGCGCGGCATTCATGTGACGCTGACCGAGATGAAGCCGCACAAAATGACGCCTGCGCACCACTGCGCGGACTTTGCGGAGCTTGTCTGCTCCAACTCCCTGCGCGGCGACCGGCTGGAAAACGCCGTCGGCCTTTTGAAAGAAGAGCTGCGGCGGCTGCACAGCCTGATCCTGACCTGCGCGGAGGCAAACCGCGTCGAGGCAGGCGGCGCATTGGCCGTCGATCGCTACGGCTTTTCCGGCATGGTGACGGAAAAAATCAAGTCGCACCCCAACATCACCGTCGTGGAGGCGGAGGAAACCGAGGTCCCGGCAGGCCCGGTCATCATTGCGACCGGTCCCCTGACCTCCGACGCGATGAGCGCTGCGATCCAGCGCTATTTCGGCGGGCAGGAGTATATGAGCTTCTTTGACGCCGCCGCGCCGCTCGTGACCTTCTCGTCCATCGACATGGACAAGGCGTGGTTCGCGTCCCGGTACGACCGTGGTGACGCAGATTATGTCAACTGCGCAATGGATAAGGATGAATACCTTGCCTTTGTCGACGCGCTCAGCTCGGCGGAGGAAGCGCCGGTGCACGGCTTTGAGGACAAGCACGTATTCGAGGGCTGTATGCCCGTCGAGGTCATGGCCCGGCGCGGCATCGATACCCTGCGCTACGGCCCGTTGAAGCCCGTGGGCCTCAAGGACCCGAAGACGGGGCATGAGCCGTATGCCGTCGTGCAGCTGCGCAGGGATAATGCCGCAGGCTCCGTCTATAATATCGTCGGCTTCCAGACCCACCTGAAATTCCCGGAGCAGAAGCGCGTGTTTTCCATGATCCCCGCGCTGCACGACGCGGAATTCGTCCGCTACGGCGTGATGCACCGCAACACCTTCCTCGATTCCCCTCGCCTGCTTGACCGGTACTATGCCGATAGGCAGAACCCGCTGGTCGCGTTTGCAGGTCAGATGACGGGCGTGGAGGGCTATGTCGAATCGACGGCCTCCGGTTATCTTGCGGGTGTCAGCATGGCGGCAAAGCTCAAGGGCGAGCCGCTTCCCGATTTCCCGCGCGAAACAGCCATCGGCGCGCTGGCGGCGTACATTTCGGATACGAGCGTCGGCTCGTTCCAGCCGATGAACGTGAATTTCGGCATTCTGACGCCGCTTGACCGCCGCGTCAAGGGAAAGGCCAATAAAAATCTCGCCATCGCGCAGCGGTCGCTTGCGCTTATCGATCAAATGACAGGGCAGGAGGAAGCAACATGAGAATTCTGGTAGACGCCATGGGCGGCGACAACGCCCCTGACCAGATCGCGCTGGGCGCGATCCAGGCGGCAAAGGACTTCGGCTGCGAGGTCGTGCTGGTCGGACGCGGCGAGGCGGTCCTGCGTGCGCTGAAGGATCAGGGCATCGAAACGCTTCCCAAGGGCGTGGAGATCGCCAACGCGGACGACGTCGTGGATATGCACGACGATCCGGCGACGGTCGTAAAAAAGAAAAAGGATTCCAGCATGGTCGTGGGCCTGAATATGCTGAAGGAGGGCGGCGGAGACGCGTTCGTCTCCGCAGGCTCGACCGGCGCGCTGCTCTCCGCCGCGACGCTGACCGTCCGGCGCGTCAAGGGCATCCGCCGCGCCGCCATGGCTCCGCAGATCCCGACGAAGACCGGCCGGGAGGCCGTGCTCATCGACTGCGGCGCGACGGCCGACTGCACGCCGGAATTTCTGCTGCAATTTGCGTTCATGGGCTCGTATTACGCCGAAAAGGTGCTGGGTATCGAAAACCCGCGCGTCGCGCTTTTGAACATCGGTGCAGAGGATTCCAAGGGCGGCGAGCTGCAAAAGGCCGTCTACCCGCTCCTGAAGCAGGCAGGCGAGGCCGGGGCGATCAACTTTACCGGCAACATTGAGGCGCGCGATGTGCCGCTGGGCGGCGCGGACGTGGTCGTGGCCGACGGCTTCTCGGGTAATATCCTGCTCAAGGGCATTGAGGGCACGGCGCTGTTCATGGCCTCCATGATGAAGGACATGTTCAAGAAAAACATACTGACCAAGCTGGCGGCGCTTTTGTGCATGGACGGCGTGAAGGCGTTCAAGAAAAAGATGGACTACCGCGAGACGGGCGGCACGGCCCTGATCGGCCTGAGCAAGCCCGTGATCAAGGCGCACGGCTCATCCGACGCGCTGGCCATCCGCAACGCCATCCGGCAGGCCATCGGCGCTGTCGAGGCGGATGTGGCCGCGACGCTGGCCGCAAATATGGACCATATGGTCATACCAAAGGAGAATCAACATGCTGAGTGAACTGGAAGCCGGGCTGGGCTACACGTTCCGGGACAAGAGCATTCTCGAAAACGCGCTGACACACAGCTCCTATGCCAATGAAAACCGCGAGCGCGGTCTGCGCGACAACGAACGGCTGGAATTTTTAGGCGACTCGATTCTGGGCTTCGTCGTGGCGGATTACCTGTACCGGAGCTTCCCGGACAGGCCGGAGGGCGAGCTGACGCGCATCCGCGCCGATCTTGTCTGTGAGAAAAATCTGGCCCGCGCGGCGGGCACGATCAGCCTCGGCAGCTTTCTTCTGCTCGGCCACGGAGAGGAGCACGGCGGCGGCCGCAAGCGCGATTCCATCGTCTCCGACGCCATGGAGTCCGTGATCGCGGCCAGCTACATGGACGGCGGCTTTTCTGCCGCAAAGGAGATCATCGACCGCCTGATCCTCTGCGACGTTCCGGCAGGCAAGCCACATAATTTCGACTATAAGACCGCGCTGCAGGAGCTGGTGCAGCGAAAAAAGGATCAGGTGCTCCGCTATGAGCTGATCGGCGAATCCGGCCCGGATCACGACAAGAAATTCGAGGTCGAGGTCCTGCTCAACGGCAAGCCCTGCGGCAAGGGCAGCGGCAGCAGCAAAAAACGCGCCGAACAGGCCGCAGCCGCAGCCGCCATCGACGCGCTGTTCCCCGGAGAATTGTAAAAACAGAACCGCTGGAAGAGTTGTTCCAGCGGTTCTGTTTTGCTTAAAGGATCGAAATCTGGCACATTTTCATCGCATTCAGCGCCGTTTCATGGCTTTCCGGGGTCACGCCTGCGCAGCAGTCCGCACGGACGAAAAGCGGAACCTCCGGCAGCGCGCCCTTTGTCATCATCGCGTTCGTAATGACGCAGATATCGGTGCAGAGGCCGATGAACTCAACGCTCTCCAGCTCCGGAAGACCCTTGAGATAGTCGATCAGGGCCGGGGAGCCGAAGCCGGGCTTGTCAAAGACCGGCGCGTCCAGAACCGGCAGCGCCGCGTCGATCTGCCAGCCCGCCGTTCCCTCCATGCAGTGCGGGACCGGAAGCTTCCGGCCCTCCTGCGTGGACAGGTAATCCGCATGGTGCGTATCGCGCGTGAAGACGACCGTTTCCCCGTCCTCCCGCGCTTTTTTCAGCCGCGCCGCGACCTTCGGCACGATCGAAACGGCCTCCTTCGTCCCCAGCGCGCCGTCAATAAAATCCTTCTGCATATCGATAATGGCGAGAACCTTCATAAACCAAGCCTCCTATTCCAGTTCAGTATAACACATACAGCCGAATTTGCACAGAAATTTCTTGACAGATTCAGGAGTCCGCGCTATACTTGTGATACTTAAAAATTTTTAATTAAAATTTTTTATGCAACGAAAGGAGCCGCCATGCTGCTTCAGACCATCGAGGCGCTGTTCCGCAAATACCGCCTGTTCTGCTATCGGAAGCTGTTTGCCGCCGTGCGGGAAAAGCCAGGCAGTCTCAGCGCGACGGAAGCCTTTTCCGCGGATATCATTCATCTGCTCGGAAGCCCGACGATCTCCCAGTTTGCCGAAACCATCGGCATTTCCCAGCCGAACGCGACCTATAAGGTCAATCAGCTTGTGTCAAAGGGGTATCTGAACAAAACGGTGCAGGCGCACGACCGGCGCGAGATCGTGCTGACGACCTCGGAGAAGTTTTCCGGTTATTTTGATGAAAATGAAGAAGAAATGCAGAAAAAGGTCGCTGCGCTCTCCGCGCAGTTCACGCCCGAGGAGCTTTGCAGCGCAGAACGCGTGCTGCTGGCGCTCGGTACGCTTCTGTAACGAAGGAGGACACTATGGATATTTTCGAAAAATGCAATCAGCGCTATATTCAGGATGAGGTCCGGGATCTGGGCATCTATCCCTATTTCCACGCGCTCGAATCCCGGCAGGATACCGAGGTCATTATGGAGGGCAAGCGCCGCATCATGCTCGGCTCCAACAACTATCTCGGCCTGACGACGAACGAAGCAGTCGTCAAAGCCGGTATGCACGCCTATGAGACGCTCGGCTCCGGCTGCTCCGGCTCCCGTTTCCTGAACGGCACGCTCAAGCTGCATCTGGAGCTGGAGGACGAGCTGGCAAAATTTCTGCGCAAGGACGCCGTCGTGACCTTCTCGACGGGCTTCCAGTCCAATCTCGGCATCATCAGCGCCATTGTCGGCCTGCATGACTATGTCATCATGGACCGTGAGAACCATGCCAGCCTCTATGACGGCTGCAAGCTGTCCTACGGCAAGATGCTGCGCTACCAGCACAACGACATGGCGGACCTTGAAAAGAAGCTGCAGAAGGTGCCGGAAACGGCAGGCTGCCTGATCGTGACCGACGGCGTGTTCTCCATGGGCGGCGACATTGCCAACCTGCCCGAGATCTGCGCGCTGGCAAAGAAATACGGCGCACGCGTCATGGTCGACGACGCGCACGGCCTCGGCGTCATCGGCGAGGGGGGCCGCGGCACAGCCAGCTATTATGGCCTTGAAGACCATGTCGATATCTACATGGGCACGTTCTCCAAGTCGCTTGCTTCCCTCGGCGGCTATATGGCCTCCAGCAGCCGCGTAGCCGACTTCGTGCGCCACAGCTCCCGCCCGTTCATCTTCTCCGCATCCATCCCGCCCGCGAACGCCGCTGCGGCGCTTGCCGCGCTCCGCGAGCTGGAAGCGCACCCGGAGTTGGTGACGCGTCTTCAGGAGAATGCGCTTTATATGCGCGGTCTTCTGAACGAGCGGAACATCAAAATGCGCCCGTCCAACGGCGACCGTATTCCCATTATCCCAATCTATACCTATGAACCAATTCCGACGCTCACCATTGCAAAGGAACTCTACGAACGGGGTGTCTACGTCAATTCCTCCCTGCCGCCCGCGGCGGCTCCGCATGAGTGCCTGCTGCGCACGAGCCTGATGGCCACGCACACCCATGCGCTGATCGACGAGGCTGTGGGCGTGATCGCCGATGTTTTAAGGGGGTATGACCTGTGATGCCTGTAAAAAAGGTATGCGTCATCACCGGCGGCACGTCCGGCATCGGCCTGTGCACGGCGCAGGCGATGCTTGAAAAGGGCTACACGGTCTATGAGCTGTCCAGACGAGCCGAGGGCGCGCCCGGCATGAAGCACATCATGGCCGACATCACAAAGGAAGAGACGCTGGCCGCAGCCGTGCAGGAAATTTTAAAGCAGGAAGACCACATTGACGTGCTCATCAATAACGCGGGCTTCGGCATTTCCGGCGCGGTCGAATTCACGAAGACGGAGGACGCGCAGCACCAGTTGGACGTGAACTTCTTCGGTATGGTGCGCATGAACCGGCAGGTGCTGCCGGTGATGCGACGGCAGTGCCATGGCCGCATTGTGAACCTGAGCTCCGTCGCAGGCGCGATCCCCATCCCGTTCCAGACCTATTATTCGGCCAGCAAGGCCGCCATCAACTCCTATACCATGGCGCTTGCGAACGAGGTCAAGCCCTTCGGCATTCAGGTCTGCTGTGTCCAGCCGGGCGATATCCGCACGGGCTTCACCGCCGCGCGGGAAAAGAACCCGGAGGGGGACGACATCTACGGCGGGCGCATCGCGCGCTCTGTCGCGGGCATGGAGCGCGACGAGCAGAACGGCATGGCCCCGGAAAAGGCGGGCGCATTTATTGCGCACGTCGCGGACAAGAAGAGCGTCCGGCCCATCAATACCATCGGCCTGCAATACAAATTCTTCTGCTTCCTCGTCAAAATCCTCCCGGCCAAAACGCTGAACTGGCTGGTCGGACTGATCTACGCAAAATAAAGACCAAATACATCAAAAAAACGCTTCGGGACACGAAAAATGCCCGAAGCGTTTTTGATTCTGCAAAAATCTCCGGCAGGAGGCCCTGCCGGAGAGAAGCTTCAGAAGCTGATCACGCCCAGATGCTCAAGCAAAATCTTCAGGCCGATCAGAATCAGGATGATGCCGCCTGCCAGCTCTGCCTTCGCCTTGTAGCGCAGGCCGAAGAGGTTGCCGACCCGAAGTCCGGCGGCGGAACAGAGAAACGTGGTGATGCCGATCAGACAGACGGCCAGCGGCACATTGACGTCCGGCAGCAGCGCAAACGTGATGCCGACAGCCAGCGCGTCGATGCTCGTGGCCAGCGCCATCAGCAGCATTGTTTTGAACGCAAACGAGGCGCTTGTTTCAGATTCCTCCCTGGAGAAGCTCTCCTTGATCATGTTCGCGCCGATAGCGGCCAGCAGCACGAACGCGACCCAGTGGTCAAAGGCTGTGATGTACTGCTCAAACGTCGAGCCAAGAAAATAGCCGATGGTCGGCATCAGCGCCTGAAAGCCGCCGAACCATGCGCCGATGATCAAATAGTGCTTGAATTGCAGCTTTTTCGTCGAAAGGCCCTTACAGATCGACACCGCAAACGCGTCCATCGACAGTCCGATGCCCAGCAGAAGAATTTCCAGGATGCTCATAATTCCAACACAGCCTTTTCAGTGAAATTTTGTTAAAATCTCATACTTACATGGGAAAGTCAAGAAAAAAGCGCGGTTTTCCGCGCTTTTTTCAGAAAATTCATGCGTGTTTCCGCTTTTTGCGGAACGCTCTGTGGTATACGATGAAATACAGTACCGCGCTGACCGGGATGGCGACAAACACGTCGAGGATCGAGTGCTGCTTGACGAGCACCGTCGACGCGCAGATCAGCAGCCCCAGCGGCAGCGCGACCCACTGCAAGTGCCGCCTGCAGAGCGGCTCCGAATCAAAGCAGGCCAGCGTCAGCGCCGCGCAGCCGATGACGTGCATACTGGGCAGCACGTTCGTGTTGGTGTCAGCGGTATAAATGCGCTGCACGAGCCAGATGAAGAAATCGTGCTGCGCGAATTCCGTCGGGCGCAGATCCTGTCCGTTCGGGAAGATCAGGCAGAACAGGATCGAGCCGCCGAAGCCAAGGCCAATATACACCATGAACCGCTTGAACGCGGGCACGTCGTACCACATGAGGTACAGCGTCATGGCAAACAGCAGCGGGTGCCACATACAGTAGGGAATGATAAAATACCGGCAGAATGGGATCTTGTCGTCGAGCGGCAGATAGGACACCCAGTAGTGGTCGGTTACAACGTGCTCGGCAATATAAAACAGAACGAAATAGACGATCCAGATCAGAAGATACCAGTGGTGGCGGCAATTTTCAACTGTCCCGATCTTCCACTGCCTGTTCGGACGACTGTGCATGGTCTGACTCCTTCTTTTTTTCCGTGATAGTGGGGATAAATGCCTTGGCGATGCGGCCCTTGCCGCGGTGCTTGATATAGAAATAGCCGAATACGCTGAACGTCAGCGCGCCGATAAAGTTGACGAACAAATCCTCCATTGTGTCATACAGGCCGATATCGAGATAGCCGTTAAAGCCCAGATCCTGCCCGTTGACGGCAACGGAGGTGATATTGTCGATGGTGATGGGGATGTTCCTGTTCGTCGGGTCGAGCATGACGGAGGTGATCGAGCTTACGATCGTGTCCTTCTGCATATCCATGTGGAACAGCCTGTCCATGCCGAATTCAAAAAACTCCCACAGAACGCCGATGGTCATTGAGAAGCAGAACGCAACGAGCGCCACATAAATGGGAGACAGCTGGAACTTGATCTTGTCGTTGCGGTTCAGGATATCAATGAGCGCGAAGCCAAATGCCGCGCACAAAAAGCCCGTCGTCGTGTGCAGAATGGAATCCCAGTTTGGAACATTGATGAAAAAGCAGCCCAGTTCGCCCAGAATTTCCGACGCGAAGATGAACACCAGAATGATGATCTCCAGCGTACCCGGCAGCTCGATGCCGAAGTTTTTCTGCACAAACAGCGGCAGCAGGAACAAAAACAGCACCAGCAGGCAGATCGCCGCGTTTTCATATTCGCCGCGCAGAATCGACGAGACGAGGATCGCCACGACGATCAGACGCAGAATGATATAGACGGTAAACACAGCAGGCTTCTTCTTCGCCTCCGCGACCAGCCGCAGCCGCCTCTGACGGTTCTTTTCTTTCATAGCCAAATACTCCATTCATTAGTAAAGAAAATAGTACCCGAAATCAAGCGAAAAAACAAGCGGAAGAATGTTAAAGATTTATGAAGATTAGCCCTTATCCAGAAATTCCGCTCTGGCGCAGCTCAAGATCCGCTCGGAAACCCCTTCGATCTGTTTGGCCATACCGCCGCCTCCATTTCATTCATAACATCGTTTCATAACTGTGCTATGAATTGCAGTTCAATGTCTCTAATTTGTCAAGCCCTCTTTTCAAAAGCTCCGGCAATTCGAACGTGCCTGCGCACTTGGCACAGCAAAAGCGCCCTCTCCGCAGAGAAGGCGCTTTTATTTGCTTTATACGCTCTGTACGAACCGGAGGAAGGCCCGGCGGCCCTCCGGGGTGCATTTGTAGACGCCTGCGTCCTCCAGCACCTGCATGAAGACTGCGCCGACCTCCTGCCGCAGGATTTCCTCTGCGTTTTCCGGCGTGAACGCGTGCCGCGTCTTCAGCTCCTCCGCCCAGCCCGCGTGCTTTTGCAGCGTCTCGTCGGCGCGCAGGTCGCGGTTCTGCAAGATCGCGTCTGTCAAAAGCGCAAGCTCTCTGTCAAGCCGGGACGGCAGAACGGCGAGGCCCATGACCTCGATCAGGCCGATGTTCTCCTTCTTGATGTGGTGCAGCGCCTCGTGCGGATGGTACAGGCCCAGCGGATGCTCCGCCGTGGTGAGGTTATTGCGCAGGACGAGGTCAAGCTCAAACGCATCTTCCCGGCGGCGGGCGATGGGCGTGATGGTGTTGTGCGGAACGCCGTCCGTTTCGGCGAAGATCATGGCGGCTTCGTCCGTATAGCCGCGCCACGCGGCAAGGATTTTATCCGCCAGTGCACACAGCCGGTCAGGGTCTGAGCCGGTCAGGCGCAGAACGGACATGGGCCATTTGACGATCCCGGCACGGACATCCTCGAAGCCCGCGAACGTGACCGGCAGCTCGACCGGCGCTTTTTCCATGGCAAAGGTATAGTGCCCGCCCTGAAAATGGTCGTGGCTCAGGATCGAGCCGCCGACGATGGGCAGATCCGCGTTGGAGCCGAGGAAATAGTGCGGGAACTGCTTCGTAAAATCCAGCAGCCGCCGGAACGTCGCGTCGGAGACGCGCATGGGCGTGTGCGCCGCGTTCAGGACGATGCAGTGCTCGTTGTAATAGACATACGGAGAGTATTGCAGGTACCAGTCGCCGCCGTCCAGCTGCAGCGGGATGACGCGGTGGTTCTGCCGGGCCGGGTGGTTCATGCGGCCCGCGTAGCCCTCGTTTTCCGCGCACAGGGCACATTTGGGGTAGCCGGACTGCGGCGCGTTTTTGGCAGCAGCGATGGCGCGCGGGTCCTTTTCGGGCTTGGACAGGTTGATGGTGATGTCAAGCGTTCCGTATTCGCAGGTATACGTCCACTTCTTATCCTTCGCGATGCGGTCGCGGCGGATATAGTTGGTATCCTGGCTGAAGCGGTAGAACCAGTCGGTCGCTTCGCGCGGGGAGACTTCATAGAGCGTGCGGAAGCTGGTGCGGACCTCATGTGGTCGGGGCGTGAGGACGCCCATGAGCTTCGTGTCGAACAGATCGCGCGCGGTCTGATTGTCCGGGCACACGCCGCGCGAAACGGCATCGTCCGTCAAAGTCTGCAAAAGCTCGGCAAGCGGCGCCTCCGCAGGCGCGGCAGCCTCGTCAAAGGAATCAAGCGCAAGCGCTTCCAGCAGCGCGTTGCGGCAGCAGACCACATCGTCCGTCTGGATCAGCCCCGTGCGCACGGCGTATTGGCAGAGCGCGGAAAGATAGGAGTCGAGCATGGCAGTACCTCTTTTCTGGTTTGCTTCATTATACATGGGAACCGGCGTGTATGCAAGGGCTGCATACACGCTGCTTTTTATTCCCCGCCATATGCCCGCAGGCGGGATTTGAGCAGGCCGATGGCATAATACATCGTCTCATAGCGCAGATACTGATCCGCGTTCGCGTCCCACAGGACGCACAGGCGGGGCGCAAATTCGTCGTCGCCGTGCCAGAACTGGACGGCAATGCGAAGCTCCTCGAAAAACGGCAGCGAAAAGCCCACATCCGCGCCCGCCATCGGCGTGCCGCCGAGGCGCAGGCAGGCGCGCTCCAGCAGCTCCGGCCGCCGGTCGTACAGCAGCTCCAGCGCGTCCGCGCGATTCGGCTCCATCAGGCCCCGGTGGACCTGTCCGCCGAAATCCAGCGTCGTTTTCCACGCCCCTGCCGCTCTGCGGCCCGGCTTCGCGTCGCAGAGCAGGTCGAAGATCGTGAGCGTCTCGTCAAACCCGTCCGCCGGGAGCCACGCGCCGGAGTCCCGGCGCGCGATATATCCGTCTGCACGGCTGACGCGGTAGTCCTCACTGAGCAGGCGCAGATATAAAAAATCCCCGTCCGTCCGCAATCCGTGCGCGCAGGCGACCGCGTCCAGATCGTGCGCGCAGAACAGCTTCCGCGCCTGTCCGGCCTGGATCTCGTAGTTATTTTTCCGCTCCATGCGCGCCTCAGCCCTCCCGCAGCGCACGGTAGAGCGCGTCCATACTGTCACAGATGGTTTCGGCTCCCGCGTTGACGAGCACATCCCGGTCGCGGAAGCCCCAGCTGACTGAAATGCAGGGCATGCCCGCGTTCCGGGCCGTGGCCACGTCGACCTCGGAGTCGCCGATGTAGACGGCGCGCAGTGCCTCGGCTCCCAGCTGCCGGACGACCTCGAACACGGCGTCCGGGCAGGGCTTTTTTCGCACGCCGTCCTTCGCGCCCGCGCTTGTGGCCAGAAGTCCCGGGAAATATTGCGCGGAGAGCGTTTTCACGGCATAATCCGGCTTGTTGGACACGACGGCGGACACGACGCCGTCCGCCTGCAGCTGCCGCAGCAGCTCCGAAATGCCGGGATAGGGCGTTGTAAAATCCGCGCAGTGGACGGCGTAATAGGGATTGAACGCCTCGAAGACCGCTTCGATCTGCGCCTCGTCCGTGCCTGCGGGGACGGCGCGCTCGATCAGCTTCCGGATGCCGTTGCCGACAAACGCGCGCACCTCCGGAAGCGTTCTGGGCGCGAAGCCCTGCGTGGAAAGCGCATAATTCAGTCCCTGCCGCAGATCGGCCAGCGTGTCGAGCAGCGTCCCGTCCAGGTCAAAAATTGCAAGCTGATACATGGTCTGATCCTCGCTTTATCTGTATTCGATGCGATTATAAAAGTTGCGGCCTCCGCTTGTCAATGCTATAATACAGCTATTCTGACGAAAAGGGACGAAAAAACATGGAAATTCATCAGATCACCGATTTTAACGCGCCGGAGCTGGATGTTTACGCGCGGCTGACGGAAAACCAGCTGGTGAACCGCGCCGACCCGGAAAACGCGCTGTTCGTGGCCGAAAGCCCGCTGGTCATCGGCCGGGCGCTGGACGCGGGCTGCGCGCCGGTGTCGTTTCTGATGGAGCAGAAGCATATTGAGGGCAAGGGCACGGCGCTGCTGGCGCGGTGCCCGGACGTGCCGGTCTACGCGGCGGAGCTGGACGTTCTGACGCAGCTGACGGGCTTTCATCTCACGCGCGGGATGCTCGGTGCGATGCGCAGGCCGAAGCTGCGCGACCCGGCAGTGCTGCTGCAGGACGCGTCGCGCGTGGCGGTGCTGGAAAACGTGATGAACCCCACGAACCTCGGCGCGATCTTCCGCTCTGCGGCAGCGCTTGGCATGGACGCGGTGCTGCTGACGAGCGCGGGCAGCGACCCATTATACCGGCGCGCGGTGCGCGTGAGCATGGGCACGGTTTTTCAGGTGCCGTGGGCCTATCTGCCGGAGGGCTGGACAGAGCTTCTGCACACGCTCGGCTTCCGCACGGCGGCCATGGCGCTGCGGGACGATTCCGTCCGGCTGGACGATCCGCGCCTCGCAGCCGAGCGGAAGCTCGCCGTCGTGATGGGCACGGAGGGCGACGGGCTTGCAGACGCGACGATCGCCGCCTGCGACTATACCGTCCGCATCCCCATGCACCACGGCGTCGACTCGCTGAACGTCGCCGCAGCCAGTGCCGTGGCTTTCTATCAGTTGGGAAAACCCGCGGAATAACGCCGTTGACACACATAAACAGGCATGGTATCCTGAGATTACAAACAGAACCAAAGGAGGCAGTACGCATGGAAAAGAAGCTTGATCTGGAAGACACGGTGCGGGCCGTGACGGAGCAGCCCTGGGCGCGCATCCGTGCGTTCATGAAGCCGGTAATACCGACGCTTGCCGCGGTGCTGATCGCCGCGCTTGCGGCGGGGTGTACCATGATGGACAGCGTTCCGCAGGAAACGCCTGCCTCGGAGGTCGAACCGCCGGAGGCGCTTATCGCGGCGCGGGTCGAAGACGCGGAACCAGCGGACGAACAGCTGAAGACGCCCGTGGAGCACGCGGGCGCATCGGTTCTTTCGGACAGCGAGCAAGCCGCGTTCTGCGCCTATCTGCTGGACAAGTTTGATGAGCTGGAGGTGCGCGGCGCATTCGACGCAGAATCGCGCTGGACAGCCGAGCGGCTGAGCGATACGGTGGCATGCCTGACCATCTATCGCCCCGACGCGCAGGATGAGGTCTTGGACGAGCTGATCTATCACAGAGAGACAGGACTTGTCAGCGACACGCGGTTCCGCTGCTATCAGGCATCTGTCGGAGACGACGCGCCGGAGGATGTCAGAACATACACGTACAATGCGCTGCTCAGCAGCGTCTATCAGAAGATCCCCTTCGAGTGCTTTGCGAACTATCTGGACGGGCATTACCGCGAGCTTTCCCCTCTCGGGCTGTGGAGCTATGACACGGTCTGGTCGGTCTCCATGACAGAGCATGAGATGCGGCTGACGATCTCCGGGTTGCCGGACGGTGGAAGCGAGGCGTTTACGCTGGATCTGGACACCATGCTGGTGCGCCGGGAGGAGACAGACGCGCAGCGCGCGGTCTTTGCGCAGTGGTTCGATTTTGCTGTCCAATGGCGACTGGACAAGCTGCCGGTTTTCTGGTCTGACGAGACGGCGGAAGATGAAAATCATGGCCTGCCGGACGGCGCTTCGGCGTATCTCACATGGCTGTACGCGGTCAATCAGGAGACGCTGGACGCAGAAGGCTTGATCGAGCCAGACTGGGCCTATGCCAATATCTCGAAGTATTTCCCCATCCGGCGGCTGAGTTTTGACGATCTGCCGGACGTCTGGGAATTTAAAGACGGCGGTTATTCTCTGAGCCATGCCGATGCCGGGCAGAAGCCGCTCGTGCGGCTCGATTCGCTGGAAGCAGACGTTCTGGACGGCAAGACGGTTTACACGATGCAGCTGACGTTTTTGGCGACAGAGCACCCGGTCGGGGATGCGGAATGGGAGACGCTTCGCGCACAGATCCTGTCCGGCGACGAAACCGGGCTTCTGGAATCGCACATCGACACGTACCGCTTCCGGTTCTCCGGCGGAGAACCGTATTTTCTGGAGCACAATGAGCTTATGATCTGTAGATAAGGAACAGGCACGGCCTTTTGGGGGCTGTGCCTGTTTTGTGCGTTATACTGAGAAATATTGGAAATCCGCTTGTAGGGGCCGATGCCGGTCACAGCCGTTCGCTACGAAGGAGCGTTACGGATGTGGGTCTGCCGCTTGCCGGTACACATCGGCCCGTGAGGAAGTTGCGAATTTGCCGAAGACCACCATAATACCGGTCTATTCTGGCGGCCCATTGGGAAATTGCGAATTCGCCGGAAACCTCCGTAAAACCTGTGCGTTCTTCTGGGTCGATGCGATGCCCGCAGGATAGTTTCGAGGCGCAACCGCGCTTTGCGCGGCTCTTAGCGCCGAAGATGGGCATCGACCCCTACGCTGAAGTATGGAAGTGCATACGAATTTGCCGGAAGACTTTCGCTTCTCACAGCTTCCTGCTGCTGCCCCTCAGGCGCTTCGCGCCAGCTCCCTTTTCAGAGAAGCCTTATTCCGCGCAGCATTCCTTGATGACGGCGACTGCTTTTTGCAGCTGCTCCATCGGGATATTGAGGGCGGGCAGGAGGCGGAGCTTGTCCTTGGCCTTGATGACCAGCACGCCCTTTTCGCGGCAGGCGGCGATGATGTCCGACGCGTTTTTCTCCGTCTGGATGCCGAGCATCAGGCCGAGGCCGGACACACCGAGCACGCCCTTCGCGCCGGCCAATTCCTGTTTGATATACGCAGAGCGTTCTTCTACGCCTTCAAGCATCTTCTCGTCCAGACGGCTCAGGACGTTGATTGCGCCTGCGCAGCAGACGGGGTTGCCGCCGAAGGTCGAGCCGTGCGTTCCGGCGGAAAGCACATCCTGCACCTTTTCGCCCAGCAGCGTCGCGCCGAGCGGCAGGCCGCCCGCAAGGCCCTTGGCCGTGGAGACGATATCGGGCTGCACGCCGTAGTGCATATAGCCGTACAGCTTTCCGCTGCGGCCATTGCCGACCTGCACCTCATCGCAGATGAGAAGCAGATCATATTGTTCGCACAGCTTCGCCGCGCCCTTGACATACGCCTCGTCCAGCGGCATGACGCCGCCCTCGCCCTGCACGACCTCCATCATAACGGCGGCGCATTTGTTGGCCTTGATCAATTGCTCGAGATTGGCCAGATCGTTCGGCTCGGCATAGACAAAGCCCTCGGTCAGGGGGGTAAAATCGTGGTGGAACACGTCCTGACCGGTCGCGGCCAGGGTGGTGATCGTGCGGCCATGGAAGCTGTTTTTCAGGGTGATGATGGTGGAATAGTCCTTGCCCTTTTTCTCCTCCGACCACTTCCGGGCGGCCTTGATGGCGCACTCGTTCGCCTCCGCGCCGGAATTGCCGAAGAAGACCTTCTTCATGCCGGTCTTTTCGCAGAGCATCTGCGCAAGCTTTACGCATGGCTCCGTATAATAGAGATTCGAAATATGCTGGAGCGTGCCGAGCTGCTTGGTGACGGCGGCCACCCATTCCTCGTCCGCCACGCCGAAAATATCAACGGCAATGCCGGTCGACAGGTCGATATATTCCTTGCCCGTATCGTCCCAGACGAGCGAACCCTTGCCCTTTACAATTGTCACGGGGAAGCGCGCGTAGGTGTTCGCAATATAGGTCTGGTCAAGCTTTTGTGTATCCATGTTCGTTCCTCCTATCTGGTGAACATTGTGCCGATGCCTTCATTTGTCAGCATTTCGATCAGAATGGCGTGCGGAACGCGGCCGTCGATGATGAACACGCGGTTCACGCCCCATTTGATGGCGCTGCGGCAGCATTCCGCCTTCGGGATCATGCCGCCCTGAATGACGCCGCTGGAAACAAGCTCCGGCAGTTCATCGACCCTGATGGACGAGAGGAGCGTCGACGGATCGTCCTTGTCCTTGAGGATCCCGGCGATATCCGTCATGGCGATGAGACTCTCCGCGCCAAGTCCGCCCGCAATGCGTGCGGCGGCGGTATCGGCGTTGATGTTGTAGATATTGCCCGCATCGTCATAGCCGACCGTGGACACGACCGGGATATAGCCCTTGTCGAGCACGTCCAGAATGGGCTTGACGTTCACGTTCGTGATCTCGCCGACGTAGCCAAGCTCCGGCTTTTTGATCTTCGCCTCGAGCATATGCCCGTCGAGGCCAGACAGGCCGATGGCGCTGCCGCCCTTAAGCTCAATCAGATTCACGAGCGTCTTGTTGATCTTGCCCGCCAGCACCATGAGCGCCACGCCGACGGCTTCCTCGTCCGTCACGCGCACGCCGTCGACGAACGTGCTTTTCTTGCCCATTTTGCCGAGCACATCGGTGATCTCCGGCCCGCCGCCGTGCACCAGCACGACCTTCACGCCGATCAGCTGCAGCAGGCAGATATCGCGGATGACGGAATCCTTCAGATGCTCGGAGATCATGGCGTTGCCGCCGTATTTGACGACGACGATCTTGCCGCTGTAATCCTGAATATACGGCAGCGCGTGAACCAGAACCCTGGTCCGCTGTGCATTTGTGATATCCATGCTTCGCACCTCCCGTTACGTCCGGTAATCGCCGTTGATCTTTACATAGTCATAGGTCAGGTCGCAGCCCCAGGCTGTGGAGGCTGCGCTGCCGGATTTGAGGTCGATCAGAATCTCGATCTCGTGCTCAAGCAGAATTTTTTTGGCCTGCTCCTCGGAGAAGTCAACGCCCGCGCCGTTTTCGCAGACCAGAATGGTTCCAGCCTTGGACGCAAACTGCACGTCGATTTTGTTCACGTCGACCGGCGCGCCGGAATAGCCGATGGCGCACAGGACGCGGCCCCAGTTTGCGTCGGCTCCGAACATGGCGGCCTTGGTCAGGGACGAGCAGATGACGCTCTTGGCGACGGTTTTGGCGATTTCCAGCGTTTCCGCGCCGGAGACCTTGCATTCGAGCAGCTTTGTCGCGCCCTCGCCGTCGCCCGCGATGCAGCGGCAGAGATAGACGGTCACGGTATTGAGCGCCTGCATGAACGCGGTGAAATCCGCGCCCTCTTCGGTGATCTCCGCATTGCCCGCAAGGCCGTTGGCCAGGACTGTCACCATGTCGTTCGTAGACGTGTCGCCGTCAACGGAGACCATGTTGAAGGTGTTGGCGATATCCGTTGAAAGCGCCTTTTGGAGCATGGCGGGAGAAATGGCGCAGTCGGTCGTGATGAAGACGAGCATGGTCGCCATGTTGGGGTGGATCATGCCGGAGCCTTTGCAGATGCCGCCGATCTTGCATTCCTTCCCGCCGGCGGTGAAGCTGACGGCGATCTCTTTGCGTTTTGTATCGGTGGTCATGATGCCCTCGGCAGCCTCGTCGGAGTGCGGGCCGAGGCATTTGACCAGCTCCGGAATTCCTGCTGCGATGGGCGCAATGTCGAGCGGCTGGCCGATCACACCGGTAGAAGCTACTACAACGTCGGATGGCTTGATGTGCAGGGCCTGTCCCAGAAGACTGCTCATCTGCTCTGCAATTTCGATGCCGTTGGCGTTGCAGGTGTTGGCGTTGCCGCTGTTGCAGATGATGGCCTGCGCCTTGCCGTCGGCCAGATGCTGCTTCGTCACGACGAGCGGCGCGCCCTTGACCAGATTGGTCGTATAGACAGCGGCTGCGCTGGCCGGGACGCTGGAATAGATCAGCGCGAGATCGCGCTTTGTTTTATTCTTCCGGATGCCGCAGTGGACACCGGAGGCCGAAAAGCCTGTCGCGGCGCACACGCCGCCTGCGATCTGTTTCATTTGTGGTTCCTCCCTGTTACAGTTCCAGACCCAGCGTTTTTTCCGCGCCGGTCACCAAATTCATACACTCGACTGCCGCGCCGGACGCGCCCTTGCCGAGATTGTCATAGACGGCCAGCAGGAGCATCCGCTGCTCTTTGCCCGCGACCGTGATCTTCATGCTGTCCAGACCGGACTGTGCGGCAGCGGACAGGAAGCCGCCCTCATCCGCCGCGTCCGTATAGGAGACGACCGGGCCGGTATAGAGCGCCTTGTAGGCGTTTTTTACCTCCTCCATGCCTGCGCCCGGCTTCAGCCAGCCCGCAAACAGCGGAACCGTCACCTGCATACCGCTGTAGAAGTCCGCGACGACCGGACAGAAGACCGGCTCGCTTGCAAGACCAGTGACAGCCTTCATTTCCTTCAGGTGCTTGTGCGTCTGGCCGAGCGCGTACTGGCGCGGCGCGTTCAGGAGAGGACTTCGCTCCGGCGCGCGGTATTCCGCGATCATCTTTTTGCCGCCGCCGGAATAGCCGGTCAGCGAATAGCAGCTCAGAAGCACATCCGGCGCAAGCAGTCCGGCGGAAATGAGCGGATAGACCAGCGCGATAAAGCCGCTGGCGTGGCAGCCGGGAACGGCAATGCGCTTTGCCTGCCGCAGTCTTGCCTCCTGCACGGGAGAAAGCTCCGGGAAGCCGTAGCACCAGCCGGGCGCCGTCCGGTGCGCGGTGGACGTGTCGAGCACGACGGTATCGGGATTTTCGACCCATGACGCGGCCTCGCGCGCCGCATCGTCCGGCAGGCACAGAAACACGACGTCCGCCTCGTTGAGCAGCCTTTTTCGGCTGGACTCCAGCTTGCGCTCCGATTCCGGGAGCGTCAGAAGCTGAATATCCGTTCGTCCATGCAGACGGTCAAAAATACGAAGCCCGGTTGTCCCGGCGCTGCCGTCGATAAATACCTTTTTCATGCAGATCCCCTCCCATGCTGCCCATCGCGCTTTGTTTGCTATAATATACATCATTATGCATGAATATGCAAGTAAAAAATATTATATTCATCATATTCGTTGATATATACATCTTATATTGAATATTTGCTGCTGTTTTGGACAATTTGACACGAGGCAGACAAAGGCTTCCCTTTGGCACAAGGGAAGCCTTTTTGGTCAGCCGGGGACTTTCCAGTATGGTTTTCCGCCCTGTTCTGCAACGTTCATGACGGAAAACTCCGAAATGCGCTCAAAGGGCTTCTCCGGCTCGAACGGGAGCAGCTCCGGTTCCGCCGGTGCGGGTTCCGGTTCAGGCTCCGGCTCCGGCGTCTGGTCGGTCAGGATGCGCGTCTGCCCGGAAAACGGGCAGCTCCGGTTGGAGAGCCTTGCCCGCAGCCGGAGGCCGTCCGGCTCCGGCTGCGGGACGCCCAGAACGGTGCGGGCGCCGTCCGTCTCGGCGATCAGACGGATGGGAAAGTCCCAGTCCTTGCTGCACACGGCGCTGACGTTCCAATACAGGCCGTCCCGCTCGGCCTGAAGCGTCCCCTCGCGGACGCCGGTGATCGGATATGAAAGCATAAAAACACCTCCTGCAAACGATATGCAGGAGGTGCTTTCCATATTCCATGCGGCGGCTCAGCTGCCCTGAAGCCCGAAGCTGACGGCAAGAGCGGAATCGACCTGCTCCATGACGCTGCGGTCCGCATGGCCGGTATGCTCACGCAGGCGGCGCTTATCAATGGTTCGGATCTGCTCAAGCAGAATGACGGAGTCCTTCGTGAGTCCCACGTCGTGGCCGGTCAGCGAAATGTGCGTCGGCAGGCGCGCCTTGCCGGTCTGGCTGGTAATGGCAGCGGCGATGACTGTCGGCGAATGCTTGTTGCCGGTGTCGTTCTGCACGATGAGCACAGGCCGACACCCGCCCTGCTCGCTGCCCACGACCGGGCTCAGGTCGGCGTAGAAAATGTCGCCGCGTTTGACGTTCGTATCCATTTGCTTCACACTCCGCGGAAAAAGTACGCGCGCGTTTCGCGCCGCTGTTTCTATTCTCCCACGCAGAGGTCAAAAATAAACAGAGGAACCTCGCTTTCTTTTCACATTCGGATGCTTCCACTTCATACTATGCAGAAAGCGGCGAAAAATGGCGGATCATCGTTCTGCATTTTAAGAAAGTTGAGCAGCGAGTTGACATAATCATGCGCCTACAAACGATATGCAGGGAAGTCCTGCTCAACCGACTCAAAGCGTCACGACAACATCGGCCTTTTCGATCAGCGCCGCGTCGTGGGACGCCGCAATGACGGTCGCGGACTGCTTTAGGCGCAGAATCTGCTCGATGACGACCCGGCTCGTTTCGGGATCAAGCTCGGACGTAGGCTCGTCGAGTAAGTACAGCGGCGCGTTTTTATAAAGGGCGCGCGAAAGCGCCACGCGGCGCTGTTCGCCGCCGGAAAGGAATTTTCCCTTGCTGCCCACTTTGAAATCCGTGCCGCGTTCGCGGACAAGCCCGCCCAAACCGGAGGCGTGCAGAGCGTCTTCAATCCGCTGTCCGTCCGGCGCGTCGCTGGCATAGGCCACGTTGTCCGCGATGCTGCGGTCAAAGAGGTAGGACGCCTGAAACGCGACGGAGACAGAGCTGCGCAGCCGGTCAAGCTGACCCGTCATATCCGCATGATCGACAAGGATCCTGCCGCCTATAGTGGGCTGATTTCCAAGCAACGCGTTCAGGATCGTGGACTTGCCGCTGCCGCTTTCGCCCGCCAGCACGACGAGCTGATGAGGCGCCGCGGTAAAGCACAGATCCTGCAGCTGCTTGTGCTCGCTGCAAGAGATCGTCACATGGTCAAATTCGACCGCGGGCGCGTCATGCAGCGCATACGGGGCGGCCGGGGACGCTGCCGCCGGCTTCAGTTCGAACACTCTGGCGAGCGCGGCGTCGGCCTGGAAAATATCGTTGCCGTACCGGCTGATCGAAGCAGCGGGCGTCAGGATATTGGACATATAGGAGTACGCGACGGCGATGCTGCCCGCAGTCGCGGCCCCGGCCAACGCAGAACGGGCGGAGAAGACGACCGCCGACAGATATCCGATGGTCATCAGCGTGTAGGTAATGCCCCAGTAGACATTAAAAATCCGCTGGCTCTTTCTGTTCAGGGTATACATCTGATGCGAGAAGGCATGGAAGCCCGCCGCTTCAAAACGCTCGCTTCCCCATGCCTTGATAATGGGAATACAGTACAGAAGGTCGCCGACAGCGCCCACGAGACGACCGCTGGCCGCGCGCTGCTCGGCGGCAATCTCCTTGCTTTTGACCGCCACGCGCTTGCTGGCAGCATACAGCGGAAGCACCAGCACCAGCGAGATCGCACCGAGAACCGGGCTCCAGACGAACATCATGACGACAGAGCCGATCATCTTGAGCACCATTGGCAGCAGCCCGTTCAGTGGCCCCGCCACAGCGCGGACGACGGCTTCGACGTCCCCAGAAATCCGGGAAACAATGTCACCCTCCCGCCGTTCCTCCTTGTACGGCTTGTAGGACGCCAGCGCCCATGTCATGGCATCGTCACGCAGCGATTCGATGATTCCGCTTGACAGCATGGTGTTTGTGTAACCGTATACGATGCTGATTATGTGCTTCGCCGCGTATACAACGCCAAAGAACACAAAGTGCAGCGTGAGACTGGTTCCCAGAAGGAAGGAGAACGTGCTGTTGCCTGTGGAGAGAAGGTCGACCACCGCTGCGATGATCTGGATGGGGAGCAGACTCAGTCCCGCGTCAATGACGGACAGGAAGAAGACCAGCAGGATCGTGGGCCTTTTCGTTTTCAGATACGGGAGCAATCCTCGGATTCCATTTAATTGCTTCAGGTGTTTCATCATCTGTATGTCTCCTTGTCTGTAGTGTAGGTATGCACACACATCTTCAGGGGGCACTGCGGCAGGCTATGAAATGAAAAACACTTCCTTTCGGTGTACTTCGGGTATTATGTATAGATTATTTGACATGGGCAGGGCTCTGTGCCGTACCCTGTAGGTCCGTGAGAAAGCTGCGGATTCGCCGAAAAGCTGCACAAAATCAGACGATATATTGCAAAATCTGCGATGTCTCCGTGCCACGGTGGCAAATACGCGGAATGCGCTTGCTGATCTGGCAGAGGAGCTCATAATTGATCGTCCCCTGCGCGGCGGCAAGGCGCTCGCACGGCACGAGCGTGCCGTCGTCGTCATAGCCGAAGATCGTGACGATATCGCCGGGCTTCGCGTCCGGCACTTCCGAAACGTCCAGCATACACATGTCCATACAGATTCTCCCGATAACGGGAACCAGCTTCCCTTGCAGATAAAAGCTTGCCTTTCCGGTCAGCAGGCGGCTCAGGCCGTCGGCGTAGCCGATGGGCAGGACGGCGACGCGGGTATCATGCGTCGTTCTGTAAAGCCGTCCGTAGCTGATATCCGTCCCGGCAGGTACGGTGCGCACCTGCGCGATCATGGAATGCAGCGACATCATGGGCCGCAGGCTGATCGCGCCCTCCAGCTCCTCCGACGGCGCGTTGCCGTAGGTGATGATGCCGGGGCGCACCATGTCGAGCGCGAATTCCGGGTACAGGATCGCCGCGCCGGAATTGCAGCAGTGCCGGATCTCCGGCCGGATGCCGACGCCCTCCATGGCGCTGAGCATATCCATGAAACGCTTGTATTGCAGTTTTGTAAACGAAACGTCTTCCTCCGCCCGGCTGTCGGCGACGCAGAAGTGCATGAAAACACCCTCAATGTGCAGGTGCGGCAGCGCCGCAGCCTGCTTCAGCTCGTCCAGCGTCCGGTCATTGTCATAGGCAAAGAAGCCGATGCGCGTCATGCCGGTATCGAGCTTCAGGTGCACGTTCAGGATGTAGTTCGTCCCGGCCAGCGCCTCGTTCAGCTCCTGCGCGTAGGCCAGCGAATGCACCTCCTGCGTGATATCGAGGAAGATCATATTCGCTGCGTACTCCGGCGGCGTATAGCCCAGGATCAGAATCGGCAGGCGCACCTCGCCGCGCCGGATCTGCACGGCCTCCTCCAGATTGGACACGGCCAGATATTCCGCGCCGAGATCGGCCAGCGCCCGGCTGACCGGCACGGCCCCGTGGCCGTAGGCATCGGCCTTCATCACGCCGAGAAAGCGCGTACCGGACGGCAGATGCGCCCGGATGGAGCGGTAATTGTATTCCAGATTGTCGAGCGAGATATCCGCCCAGGTTCTTTTGAGTGTCTTCATATCTATTCCTCTGTTGATTTCATCGAAAACGCGGAGATATCCGCGCGCAGGACCATCCGGCCCTCGTAACTCAGCTCCGCACGGACGGGCGTGAACGGCTCCTGCGAAAACCATGTGTCGACGACGAGCTCCTTTTCCTCATAGCCCATCCGGTAGGTCGTGCGCAGAAGGCCGTCCTCCGTTCCGGTCGAGTCGATGTACTCCCCTGCCCAGCACTGCCCCAGGACATAGGGCGCAGCCAGCGGCGCAAGATTGCCGTCTGCCAGCGAGCCAAGGCCGAGCTGCATCCCGTCATAGGAAACGGACGCTGCAGTATCCTTGACCTGCGCCTGAATGCCCGCGATCGACTCCGGCTCCGTCACAGTGACGGATGCGCCTGTTTCAGGCGAGAATACGCAGTCCAGCGTGAAGGACGCGGCGCTCTCGCCGTAGTCCGCCGTAATGGCGGCGGTGAACGAGCAGCCGCCGGACTGCAGAAGCGCCGTGCGGAACGTCAGCGGCGGCTGGGCCGGACGTTTGGCCGAGCAGGCCGACAGGAGCATGGGAACCGTGCAGAGAAGAAGCGCCAGTTTTTTTCGCAACAAATATCACCCTTATGGCAGAAGTCGCGGAATGCGCAGCAGCAGATCCTCCGGCACCATGCCATACTCCCCCAGCTCCTGCGCCGCAAGATCGGCGGCGGAGCCGTGCAGCCATGCGGCTGCGGCAGCTGCCTCCAGCGGCATGATATGCTGGCCCAGAAGCGACACGAGCATCCCGGCGAGCACGTCGCCGCTGCCGCCGGCCGCGAGGCCGGGGTTCCCTGTATGGTTTACATAAACATTCAAGCCGTCGGTAATGACCGTCCGGCTGCCCTTGAGCAGAAGGACGGCGTGCGTCCGGTCCGCGAGGCGCATCGCCTCCTGCGTCCGGTCGGCTGCTTTGGGGTCGCCGCCCAGCCGCAAAAACTCGCCGTCATGCGGCGTAAGCACGACCGGACAGGCACATCCGCGCAACACATCTATATGCGGCGCAGCGGCATTTATGCCGTCCGCGTCCAGAACGAGCGGCGCGCGGCAGACGGAAAGGACCGCCTGCACCAGCCGCGTCAGCTCCTCCGAGCGGCCAAGACCGGGGCCGAGCAGCACAGCGTCCATTTCGGGAAGCCTGTTTGTGATCGCGGGCAGCGCGGCCATGCAGAGCCGCCCTGCCTCGTCGCACGGGAGCGGAAAGACGATCTCACTGCCCGCGCCTGCGGCGATGATCGGATAGATTTTCTCCGGCACGCCGAGATACACAAGGCCGCTGCCCGTGCGGAGCGCGGCCTTTGCCGCAAGCCTTGCCGCACCGGTCAGTCCCTCGGAGCCGCAGAGCAGAAGGACTCTGCCGTAATCACCCTTGTGGCTCTCCCGCCGCCGGATCGGCAGCAGCTCCCCAATCAGCTTCCTGTTCGTGCATTGCGCTGTCCATGCAGGTCTTGCCATTTCCGCAGCCCTCCATATTAAAAATTATAGCTTCTTTTCGAGCAGCACGAGCCGCACATTCGGAATGCTGTTGAACGCGCACGGCACGATGTCCGCCTCCCGGTAGCCGAGCCGCGCGTATAAGCGCCGCACGGCAGCGTTTTTTTCGTTGGTATCCATCCGCAGCACGGTGCAGCCCAGCGCTCTCGCCGTATCCTCATAGAATTGCACAAACGCGCGGCCGATGCCCCGGCCGGAGAGGTCGGGATCGACGGTCAGCGTGTGCAGGACGAAAACATCCCTGTCCTCCGCCGCATAGGCCCAGCGGCCCTCCGTGTAGACGTCCACCTGCCTCTGATTGAGAATGCCGGAGGCCGCGACGCGGCCCTCTGACTCGCAGACGTACAGGTCGCCGCGCGCAAGCGCCTGCTCGGCGTCAAATCGGATCGGATATACACCCGTGACCCAGCCGATGGTCACGCGGCCCGCGTCCTCCTGCGCGTGGAGCCTGTCATAGATCGCCGTTACGGCGTCAAGGTCAGACGCGGCTGCTTTCCGAAAGGTCAGCGTTTTTGTTTCCATTTCTTTGCTTCCTCTTTTCCAAAAGCTGTCCGACCAGATGCAGCACCTGCTTCTGGTACTTCCACAGCAAAAACGCAATGCTCAGCATCAGCACGACCAGCACAGCAGAACCGATCCAGTCGCCGTGGATCAGATTGCTGCCCAGCCAACAGTAAACCAGCGTGCTGAACGCGCTGCCGAAGAACATGGCAAGCGTAAATTCCCACGGCTTCAGCCGGGAGCGGCTGGCGGCAATGGGGATAAAGCCGTTCGGGATGAGCGGCAGGAAGCAGAGCGTCACGACCATATAGGCCGGATGCTCAGACTTCGCAACGATGTCGAGTTTGTCCGAGCTGTTGTCCGGCAGGAGCTTATCGAGGTACTTCCCCAGACGCTGGTAGAGCGTAAAGCTGATGCCATGCGCAAGGGAGGACGAGACGAGGCAGATGGCGAACGCGCGCCAGACGCCATAGACGACGCCGGCAGCCACATTGACGATCACGCCGGAAATGACGATGGACCAGACCTGCACCATCTGCAAAAGCGCCATATACAAAATGCCGGTGAACGACATATCGCGGCTCAGATACGCCTCCAGCGCCTCTTCGTCGCCGCTGCGCAGCAGAGGAATGATATCCGGCATCGTCTGCCGCACCACCAGATAGACCAGCAGCAGCGCCGCCAGCACAAAAAGTGCCATGATGCCGCCGCGGATAAGCTTTGTTTTCTTCATCATGAACCGTGCTCCAGATTGGAATGGAATTGATTTTACCATAATCGCGAAGAAATTGCAATCACGCGCACAGGCAAAATATACAAATTATGGATTATGTTAAAGCGTACCGCAGGTCTTCTGCGCCCGGCGTCTGGAGACGGGCGTGACGCGCTCCAGGATCTCCAGAACCTGCGCGGTCAGCGCATGGTCCTCCACGTCCAGAATTTTCTGCGGCTTCGCGCCCGGATACGGAAGGCCCTCCGGCGCTTCGGCCAGCAGGTGCGCAAGCGCCGGGTGATTCTTGACGAACACCGTGTTGTCGCAGACCAGCAGGACAGGCCTGTCATTGACGTAGATCTGATATTCGCCGAACATCCGCTTAAAGTCGACGCCCCGGATCCCTTCGAGCTGTGTACAGACAAAATCAAGATAGTCCTTTGTCGTCGCCATGGCGCGCCTCCTCCTGTTTTTCTGATGCAGTGATTATATCTGCGCGCATTCTGCCTGTCAAGGCGGAAAAACAGGGCTGGAAAACGCGGCGGTTCCGTGGTAAGATACGCTCAGTTCCATAGAAAGAAGGGGTTGTTCTGCTGTATCTCGGGCTGCTGCTTCTGGCCGGTATTTTGCAGGGCGTCATGGTTTCGCTCAATGGCCAGATGGGCAATTATTTCAGTCTGTTCGGCATCTGCTTTTTTGTGCACGCGATCGCGCTCGTGCTGCTGCTTGCATATCTGCTGGCAAAGCGGCAGACGCTGCGGTTCGCGGGTGCGCCGTGGTACGTGTATCTGGTCGGCGTGATGGGCATCGCCATCGTCGCCTCGTCCAGCTGGTGCACACTGCACGTCGGCGCGAGCGCGTTCATGGCGCTTTCGACTGCCGGACAGCTCGTCTCCTCCGCGCTGATCGACCGGTTCGGCCTGTTCGGTATGCCAGTCACGCGCATCCGGAAGCGGCAGTTGCCGGGGTACGCGCTGGTGCTGCTGGGCGTGCTTCTGGTCGTTCTGAACTGAGGGAGGGCTGCAAAATGATCTATTATCTGACCGCCTTGATTAACGGCTTTTTCAACTCTGTCAACCGTATGACGAACGTCCGCGCCGGAAAGCTGTTCGGCACGGCAAACGGTGCGCTCATCAACTATGTGGAGGCGACGGTTCTGTCGCTGCTGCTGATGCTCGTGCTGAAAAACGGGAAGGAGCTGTCGTGGGGCTATATTGTATCCGTCCCATGGTGGGTGTATCTCGGAAGCATCTGCGGGCTGCTGGCGCAGCTTCTGCAGATCGTCGGGACGCTGCGCTCGAACACGCTCGTTTCGTCAATTCTCATGCTGGCAGGCAATCTGGGGATGTCGCTGACGCTCGATTACGTGTTTTACGGAACGTTCAGTCTGCTGCGCGCCGCCGGCATCTTCCTCATTCTGGCCGGTATGGCCTTGGTGGAAAAGGAGAAAACAGCAGAGGCGCAGACTGCAGCTGAAGAAAAGTAACGATCCGCGTGCGGAACAAGCAGCAGCGCGGCTGTCCGGTTGAAGGGACAGCCGCGCTGTTCTTGTTTTATTTCGCGCCCGGATACAGGCATTCAATGCCGTGCTCGGCAAAATAATCGAGCCATGCTTTGCTGGGCGCGGCGTTGGTCACGATGGTGTCAAACACGTCCAGCGGAGCGATGTCGATGAACGAGATCTTGTCGAACTTACTGCTGTCGAGGATCAGGATCCGCGTTTTCGCGCAGCGCAGCATGGACTGCTTCGTCTGTGAGTGGAATTCGGAGGAATCCGTGACCCCGGATTCCAGATCGATGCCCTTGCAGCTCATCACGGCCTTGTCAACGTGGTAGCGCCGCAGTGCCTGCTGCGTCTGGTCGCCGACGAGGGCCAGCGATTCCGGCTTGAGCCGCCCGCCGGTCAGGAGGATCGTCCAGCCCTCCACGTCGCTCAGCTCCACGACCAGCTCGACCGAATTCGTGATGACGGTCAGGTTTTTCTTTTCCTTGAGCTTTTTTGCCAGATATAAGGATGTGGAGCTGTCGTCGAGCATCAGATGGTCGCCGTCCTCTATGAGGCGGCTGGCAATGGCTGCGATCTGATTTTTCGCATCCACGTTGGTCTTGTTCCGGATGGTATAGGACAGGTCTGTCTTCGTGCTGTTGCCGAGGATCGCGCCGCCGTAGGTCTTGGTGGCGTATCCTTCCTTTTCCAGCTTGTCCAGATCGCGGCGGATCGTCTCCTCCGTGACATGATAATAGGCGGCAAGGTCGCTGACGAGGACGCGCTGCTCGGCGCGGAGCTTGTCGAGGATCTCATTTTTTCTCTCGATAGCCAGCATTTCAGGATCCCTCTTCTTTCCTGTGGCAATCCCACATAAAACAACATCAGTATAGCACGTGTGGTGCGGGAAAGCAAGCAGAGCTTTTCGCGGAATGGAAGAAAAAGTTGCGCAAAGCAGCCGATTCCGCTTGAAAAATGCGCTGCTATCTGATAAATTAAAGAAGTCGAATTATGTAAATCAATGTCGAAGCTGGAGCGTTTGTGCCATGGTCTTTTCCAATCTGATCTTTCTGTATCTGTTTCTGCCGGTCTGCCTCATTGCGTATTTCTTCTGCCCGGGCATCCGCGCGAAGAACGCTGTGCTGATCCTGTTCAGCCTGATCTTCTACGCGTGGGGCGAGCCGGTCTATCTGCTTCTAATGATCGCCTCCGCCGCGGTCAACTGGTACTTCGGCCTGCTCATCGAGCGCAGGCGGAAAAAGATTTTTCTGATTCTTGCGCTGGTATTGGATCTCGGCTGTCTGGCGGTATTCAAATACGCGGGCTTTTTCGTGGAGAATCTGAACGCGGTTTTCGGCGCGTCCATCCCCGTCCCGCAGATCGCGCTGCCCATCGGCATCTCCTTCTATACCTTTCAGGCGCTTTCCTATACGGTCGACGTCTGGCGCGGCGATGTTCCGGCGCAGCGCTCGTTCGCAAAGCTCCTGCTCTACATCTCGCTCTTCCCGCAGCTGATCGCCGGGCCTATCGTCCGCTATTCGGATGTCGCGGCCCAGATCGACGACCGGCAGTTTGACGCCTCCGAGGCGTTCTACGGCGCGACGCGCTTCTGCATCGGCCTTGCCAAAAAGGTGCTTCTGGCCGACGCGGCGGGCAAGGTCGCCTCGCAGATCCTGGACGGCAGTCTCGCGTCCAACACAACAGTCGCCGCGTGGCTCGGCATTCTGCTGTATACGTTTGAAATCTATTTTGATTTCTCCGGCTATTCCGACATGGCCATCGGCATGGGGCGTATCTTCGGCTTCAAATATATGGAGAACTTCCGCCTGCCGTATACCGCGGTGTCCATCACCGATTTCTGGCGGCGCTGGCACATTTCGCTCTCCTCCTTCTTCCGCGATTACGTCTATATCCCGCTGGGCGGCAAGAAAAAGCACAGGCTGCTCAACATGGCAATCGTCTGGGCGCTGACGGGGATGTGGCACGGCGCAAGCTGGAACTTTGTGCTCTGGGGGCTGTATTTCTTCGTGATCCTCGCGATTGAAAAGCAGGTGGGAGAAAAATCGATGCGGCGCGTGCCGTATCTGCTGCGCAGGCTCGGCACGATGCTGCTGATCATCTTCGGCTGGAACATTTTCTATTACACCGACATGACGCGGCTCGTGCAGAACTTCGGCGTGATGTTCGGGCTTTACGGTGCAGGCTTTTCCAACGCGCAGGCCGGCATCCAGCTGACGAACAATCTGCCGCTGCTGCTCCTCTGCGCCATCGGCGCAACGTCCATCCCGCGCAATCTCGGCAGCCTGTTCGGCGGCGTGTGCGCGCAGGGCGGAAAAAAGAGCGGGCAGATCGTCTATGCCGCCGTTTCGTTCGTGTTTGACGCGGCGCTGCTCGCGCTGTCCACGATCGCGCTGGTCGGCTCGACCTATAACGCGTTTTTGTATTTCCGGTTTTAAGGAGGCGGGCTTATGAAAAAAGTATATACGGCGCTTCTGCTGATCCTGCTTGCCGCCATGTTCTCGGTCGGGGTCTATTCGCTGGCCGACTATGACGCGACAGGCTCCGTGTCCGAAAAGCGGGAGTTCGTCAAGCCGGAATTCTCCGTCAAATCGCTGCTGGACGGGACGTATATCCCCGCGCTGGAGCAGTATTATTCCGACACATTCCCGGGCCGCGAATCGCTTCTGAAAGCGAACAGGACGCTTAATAAATTCTATTATTACTCCGGCAGCGGCGAGGACAGCGTTCTGATCCTCAACCAGACGGATTCTGCCGCACAGGGCGGCGAATCGCTTGACGCCGTGCAGCGGGCCAACGGCCAGACCCCGCAGCCGGAGCAGACAGAGCCTGCCGCGCCGGATACAACGCCGGAACCGCAGCCGGATACAACGCCGGAACCGGCAGATTCGACGCAGCCGCCCGAACCGGAGGAGCAGCCCGAAGAGCAGCCGGAGGCCGACCCGGAGCTTGACACGCCGGAGGAATCCGACGCCAGCTACGCTGGCTCCGTGGTCGTCGTGGGCGACCGCGCGATGGAAATTCCCACACGGCTGGACGATCTCATCACCAGCTACGCGGGCGCGATCGACAATCTGGCCAGCGCTATGGGTCCCGACGTGCGCACGATCTCGCTCATCACGCCGAACGGCGGCGAATTTTACTCGCCTGAGAGTCTGCACACCGGTGAGCACAGCCAGAAGGACATGATCGACTTCTGCTACAGCCAGATGGATGACAAGATTATCACGGTCGATGCTTATTCCAAGCTCCGCAGCCACACGGACGAATATATTTATTTCCGCACCGACCACCACTGGACGCAGCTGGGGGCATATTATGCCTACACCGCCTTCTGCGAAGCCGCAGGCTTTGAAGCCGTTCCGCTGGAGCAGTTCCAGACGGGCCGCTACGACACCTTCCTCGGCTCCATGTACGGCTTTACCGAGGGATATCCGCAGAGCGAGGTGCTGAAGCAGCACCCGGATTATCTGGAATACTATCTGCCCATCGCCGACACCCATGCGCGGTATTACGCAAACGGGAATCTCGAAAACGGCACGCCGGTGAGCGTCGTGTATACGAAGCTGGACGCTTCCGTTTCCAATAAATATCTCTGCTTCATCGGCGGCGACACGCCCATCTGCATTGTCGAAAGCGACGTGCCGGGGCCGACGTGCATTGTATTGAAGGAATCCTACGGCAACGCGTTTGTGCCGTTCCTCACGAGCCATTACGGACGCATCATCGTCATCGACCCGCGCGAATTCAACCGCGACGGCAAGCCGAGCCTGAATCTGGCCGAATTTGCCGCCGATCAGGGTGTGGATGATCTGATCGTCATCAACTATCCCTACATGATCAACAGCAAGGCGTTTATCCGCTATCTGAACGCACTTGCCGGCATACAATAAAATTTATGGGGTGAACATTATGGAATACCGGAAGCTGCCCCACGGGAGCGAGCAGATCAGCGTGATCGGCCTCGGAACCTCCGTCATCGGAGAGCACTCCGTTCAAAACGTCGTGGAGACGGTGACGTTTGCGCTGGACAACGGCGTCAATTATATCGATCTTGCGGGCGGCCACGCCGCCATTTTCCCCGGCATCGGCGAAGCCCTTGCCGGACGGCGGAAGGACGCGTATGTACAGCTGCATTTCGGCGCGGACTATACCTCCGGCGAATATGGCTGGAACCCGACGCTGGACGGCGTCAAAAAATCCGTCGCATGGCAGCTGGCGCAGCTGAAAACCGATTATATCGACTTCGGCTTCATGCACTGTCTGGATGAGGCCGGCGATCTGGAGGATTATGAGCGGAACGGCATTCTGCGCTATCTGCTTGATCTGAAAGCGCAGGGCGTTGTTAAGCACATCGGCCTGTCCACCCATGCGCCGAAGCTGGCAAACCGCGTGCTGGACATGGGCATTCTCGACATGATGATGTTCTCCATCAATCCGATGTACGACTACGGCCGCGGCGAGTTCTCCATCGGCAGCGCCCCCGAGCGCTACAGACTCTATACCCGCTGCGAAAAGGAGGGCGTCGGCATCTCCGTCATGAAGCCGTTCAACGCGGGCCAGCTGCTCGACGCGAAAAAATCCCCGTTCGGACAGGCGCTCACGCCTGCGCAGTGCATTCAGTACGCGCTCGACCGCCCCGCCGTTCTGACCGTCATGCAGGGCGCAGCCAATGTGGAGGAGCTGAAGCGAAATCTTTCCTATCTCGACGCGAGCGCGCAGGAGCGGGACTATTCCGTCATTGCCACCCTCACGCCGAAGGACACGAAGGGCACGTGCGTATACTGCAAGCACTGCCACCCCTGTCCGGCAGGACTGGATATCGGCCTGATCAACAAGTATTACGACCTGTCCCGGCTGGGCGACGTGCTGGCGAAGGAGCACTATCTGACGCTCGAAAAGGCTGCCTCCGACTGCCTGCAATGCGGCCACTGCAACAGCCGCTGTCCCTTCTCCGTCGACCAGATGGCGCGGATGGAAGAGATTCAAGCGTATTTTGGAAAATAGCATCTGCCCCCAAGGCTCCCTGCGGCGGCTGTATGGGTCGATGCCGGTCACAGCCGTTCGCGGCAAAGGAGCGTTACGGATGTGGGTCTGCCGCTTGCCGGTACACATTGCCCCGGCAGGATGCACCGTTTTTTACGAAACTCCGCGGCGAATTCATAACTTCCCAACGGGCCGATGTGGGCATCGGCCCCTACAAGCGCATTGGGATGTCCCTACTGGTTTTTTTAATAAATCCACGGCATCCCGCCGGGCGGAGCAAAGCCCCGCCCCTACCAACTACGGTTGGTTGACGCGTTCAAACAAAGAAAGGAGCTGCCATGCGCTCGATGCTGCCTGACCGGGACGTTCTTGTCCGGACGATCCGCATTCCGGCGGCGCACGGGAGTATCCCGGCGCTGCTGCTCTTGCCGCGCAGTTCGGCTTTGACAGGGTGCTCTGCATCTGCGATGCGGACAATGCCGCGTCCAAAACGGTCATTTTGAAAAACGGCGGCGTTCTGGAAGACGAGCGCTATGACCCGGAAGAAGCTGTTACCGTCCGCCGCTATTGGATCGATCTTCCCAAATAAATAGAGGCCCGGCGGGAAGCGCTTCTTCTCTCCGGGCCGCTGTCTGTTATATGGACGGCCAAATGTAATGTATTGATAATTCCCGCCCCATCTGTTACAGTATAGAAAAAAGCAAGGAGCACACTATGAATATTCTGATCTGCAATGTCGGCAGTACGTCGCTGAAATACCAGCTGTTCCGTATGCCTGAGGAGCTTGTGCTGGCTTCCGGCGGGGCTGAGCGTGTCGGCGCAGGCGAGGGGCGGTTTTACGCCAAAACGCATGAAAACGGCGCGCTGACCGACGAAAGCGCTGTCTTCCCCACGCACCGTGAGGCCATTGCGCGTATGCTGCGGCAGCTGACCGACACGGTTCTTCCCGATCTGTCCGCGCTGGACTGCGTGGGCTTCAAGGTCGTGTTGGCAAAGGGCATAAGCGGTGTGCAGGTTCTGACGGACGATGTGCTTTCCAGCATGGAGGCGTTCAGCTCCATCGCACCCGCGCACAATCCGCCGTATCTCGCCGCCATCCGGCAGTTCCGTGCGCTGCTGCCCGGTACGCCGCTCATCGGCGCGTTCGAAACGGCGTTCCACCGCACCATGCCGCCGGAGGCGTACTATTATTCCATTCCGATCGAGATTTCCCGTAACTATGACATCCGCCGCAACGGCTTCCACGGCGCATCCATCGAATATATGACCGAGTGGACACAGGAGCGGATGGAGCGGGAGGACTTGAAGCTCGTCGTGTGCCACCTGGGCGGCAGCGGGAGCATCTGCGCCGTCAAAAACGGAAAATCGCTCGATACCTCGCTTGGCCTGACGCTGCAATGCGGCACGATGCACAACAACCGCTGCGGCGATATCGACCCCTATATCATCTTCTATCTGGTCGAATCCTGCGGCATGACGCTCGAGGAGGTCAAGCAGATGCTCCAGACGAGGAGCGGACTTTACGGGATGTCCGGCGGAGCGGGCCGCGATCTGCGCGACGTGCAGGCGGCAGCCGAGGCCGGAAACGAGGACGCGGAGCTGGCCATCCGCGCATACTGCTATTCGATCAAAAAATACATCGGCGCATACGCGGCAGTCATGGGCGGGCTGGACGCGATCGTCTTCGGCGGCGGCATCGGCCTGAACAGCCCGCTCGTGCGGGCGCTGAGTCTGGAGGGTCTGGAATTTCTGGGTGTCCGGCTCGACGGCTTCAAAAACCGTATGGCGATCGCCGGGATGGATATCTCCATGGAGGACGCCCCCGTCCGCGTCTTCACCGTCCATACCGACGAGGAGATCATCGTCGCCCGAAAGGCGGCGGCACTGTTGGCTACACATTGATAAATAACTTCATCCGAGAGCTATTTCCGGCAGCTCTCGGATTTTTTTGAAGAAACTTGGGACAGAGGTGAGAGTTTTTTCGATTTCATGTACCTATATAAGTGAAAGAGCCTGACTTCAGGAAAAGGAAAGGAGGCTTCCACCACTATGTACGATACCGCAAGACGGGTCGCACTTGTCAAGCAGCGGGTGCGGGAAAACACCCGCCGGAGGCAGCGGCGCGAGGCAATAAGCCTCTCCGCTTTCTGCCTGATGTTATTCACGGCACTTGCCGGGGCGGCGGACGCACTTATCGTGCGGGGACAGACCGCCACACAGGGCATGTTCGGCGCGATGCTGCTGCGGGAGGACGCGGGCGGCTATGTGCTGGTGGCCGTCGTCTCCTTTGCCGCGGCGGCGGCGATCACCGCGCTGTGCTTCCGGCTCAGGAACAGAGAAAAACAGAAAAAAGGCGCGGCGGACAAGCACGCCCGACACGAACAGGAGGAGAAAAGCCAATGAAAAAACGAATACTCAGCATCCTGCTCCTATGCTGCATGGTGCTGACGCTGCTGCCGACAACGGCGTTTGCGGCGGATGAGCTACCGGATGTCAAGCTTTCCATTCCAACGACGTTTGACAAGACAGTGTACCTTACAAATCAGAAAAAAGAATTGAAAATCACGGACAGCAAGACCTATCTGATCAAGGGCTCCGCAGATCCGAACTGGTATTTTCAATACCGGATCAAAATCGATGGCGGGCGCAAGAAAATTACGCCGCACATATTTCTGGACGGCGTCCGCCTTCAGGCACCCAAGGACGGCCCTGCCATCGAGCTTTACGGCGGTGCCTCCGCCTGTCTGTACTTTATCGGCAACGACAGCGAGCTGATCGGCGCGGAGAATTTCGCCGCGCTGCAGAAAAACAAAACCGATGGTCATCTCCGGGTTCTGGTGCAGACGGGGACAAAGCTCACGTGTGAAGGCGGCAGGTATGGCGCTGGCATCGGAGGCTCAAAGGTCGGAATCAAGAAATTCTCGCAGGGACACGGCATGAACCTTCATTTCGGCTCTCTGGCGACGGATATCTATGGCGGTGAGATTCTTGCGACCAGCGGCGTATACGGTGCTGGTATCGGCGGCGGTCAGGGCGGCGTCGGCGAGCAGATTTATGTGTATTCCGGCAAGCTGATGGTGCGGTCCGTTTCGGAAGGCGCAGGGATCGGCGGCGGTCAGGGCGGCCCCGGACGCTTTATTTATATCAAGGGCGGCACGGTGAATGCCGGCAGCGAGTCAGGCGGAGCAGGAATCGGCAGCGGCGATCAAGACGGACAGAACAAGTCGGAAGATGCGCATCATATCGAGATTTCCGATGGAACGGTCGAAGCTTGGAGTAACTATGCCGGTGCAGGAATCGGTGGCGGAAGAGACGGTTCGGGCTATGACATTTCCATCACTGGCGGCGTGGTGAGGGCGCAGGGCTACTTTGGTGCGGGCATCGGCGGCGGCATGAACGGCAACAGCGGGAACATTCTAATCAAGGACACAACGCTGACTGCGCTGGCCCTTCCGCTTTATTCGAGTCCCGATTATACAGCGCTGTCTGCATCTGCGGTCGGAAGAGGCTCGAACCGGGTGCACTACCAGGTAGTGATGCAAGATCAGGAATTTGCAATGTCTATAGAAGAGAACATCAAAATCGGAGCCTCAAACGGGAAGTCCGTGTGGCTGAGCGCGACAGGGTGGCAGTGGCGCCACAACCAGGAACCGAAGAAGTACTGGTCCTGGGACACCACAACGGAGCTTCTTATCCCCAACGAAAATGGGCGCGTGGACCTGCAACGGCTGAGCCTGCCGTATGCCTACAATTACGGCAGAGTAATCAGCAAGCTGGAGCTGCGCTGCGAGGAAAGCACATGTAGCCATGAATTTGGCTGGGCGATCAGGGACGACTGCCACATCTGGGCCTGCATGAAGTGCGGCGCACGAGACCCCGCCGCGGAAATGTCCAAGCAAAACGGAAAGCACATCCCCGGCGACTGGAGCAATCAAAAGCAGCTCTGCACTGTGTGCGATCATGTGCTTGAGAGGGACACGAAAGCCCCGGTTATGGAAACTCTGACGGACGGCGAAAGCTACACCGTCGAGGATACCCTCGATGGAAAGCCCGGCGCGTACACATTCACCGTGATCGACCCGGCTGCATCGGGAGAGACGTCTTCCGGCGTCAAGTCCGTGACCATCAACGGTGTGGAGCAAGACGGCCCCACCTATCGTCTCCCCGCACCCGACGGCGGCAACAATGACGCGGGAGCGGAATATACCGTGGTCGCAACTGACAACGCGGGAAATGAGACTACGGCGACAGTCAGAACATACAGGCGACACCATGAGCACAGCTACGGCGACTGGAGCAAGGACGGCACGAGCCACTGGCACGAATGCACGGATACTGACTGCCCGAATAG
>ENA-OZFX01000026-OZFX01000026.1-human-gut-metagenome-genome-assembly--contig:-NODE-26-length-77741-cov-11.183559_pt1 | contig 77741 bp, 83 predicted proteins | sample MGYA00244651_ERZ653648 | MGnify/ENA primary metagenome ERZ653648 (study PRJEB26926, sample SAMN06164910) | human gut metagenome | biome: ENVO:00009003; feature: ENVO:2100002; material: ENVO:00002003...
GCTTTATCTTCCAGAACTATAACCTTGTTCCCATCCTGAATGTGTATGAGAACATCGTCCTGCCGGTGGAGCTGGACGGGGACACGGTGGATCAGAAGTTTTTGGACGAGATCGTTCACCTGCTGGGGCTGGAAGATAAACTGAAAAATATGCCGAACAATCTTTCCGGCGGACAGCAGCAGCGTGTGGCGATTGCCCGCGCCCTGATTACCAAACCGGCTATCGTGCTGGCCGACGAGCCGACCGGCAACCTTGACAGCAAGACCAGTGCCGAGGTGCTGGGACTTATCAAGCGCACCAGTGCGGAGTTCCGGCAAACTGTTGTGATGATTACCCACAATGACGACATTGCCCGCCTTGCAGATCGGATTGTCCGCATTGAGGACGGCAAGATCGCGGAATAAGGAGGTGGCAAGTTATGACATGGCCTTTTGAAAATGACACCAGCGCCATTACAAAGAAGCTGGCAAAGAAAAGTTTGCAAAGCGAGAAGCGCCGGAATCTGATGGTGGTGATTGCCGTTGCGCTGGCGGCGTTTCTAATCTGCTTTACGGGAATTGTGTCTACTTCCCTGACACAAATGCAGCGCAATCAGGTTCTCGATACTTATGAGGCGGTCTGGCGAGGTGTGGAGGAAAACGACATTGAAAACTTAAAAGGAGTACCGGAGTTTGAGCGTGTAGGCGGCTACTATCTGCTCGGTGAGGAACTTTCGGAACAGGGCTATCATGCGTCCTATGTGTATTGTGACGCGCAAATGATGGAGATTGCCAAGGCGCAAATGAATCTGTTAGAGGGCCGGGTTCCTGAAAAGGCAAATGAAGTTGTCGTAAGCGAATACTTTCTTTCCACTTATGGAAACAATGCCAAGATCGGGGACACTGTGACCTTAGATACCGAGAGCTTTCATGGCGATTATATCGTTACCGGCATTATGGACAGTGTAAATGAAAAAGAAGCGAATACCTGCGCGATTATTCTTTCTAAAGCTGCCCTGACTGAATGGAATAAGTTTGACCCGGCTGGGTATCGCGCCTATGTCCATTTCAAAAACAGCGACCAGTTGGGTGAGGAACTGATAACCTCTTATTGCAGGGAGATTGCAGAGGAATATCAGCTTCCTATGCCCAAAATGAACAGTAAGTATTTTGCCTATGCTTCTAAATCCTTTGATTTTGCACTGATGGCAGGTGTGATTGCCCTTGTTCTGATTGGCGGCTATATTGTGATCCAGAGTATCTTCCGTATCTCCATCAATGACAAAATCCAAAGCTACGGGCAGCTTCGGACGATTGGTGCGACACCAAAGCAAATCAAGCGGATTGTAAAGAACGAGGGACGCAAACTCGGCAATATCGGAATTTTGATTGGTACAGTGCTGGGTGTATGCGGCGGTTTTCTTCTATTTCCCAAGGGATTTAACGCTGTTTCCTATGTGGCAACGGTTATTTTGACACTTATAAGTAGTTGGATCATGGTATCTGTTTCCATCCGTAAGCCGGTAAAAATTGCGGCAGGGATTTCCCCGATTGAAGCCGTCCGTTTTACCCCGGCACAAAAGGACATCCGCAGCCGGAAAAAGAATATCAAGCTCAATCCTGTTTCAATGGGAATTGCGAATTTTAAGCGTGACCGAAAAAAGACCGTTGCTATTGTAGCTTCATTGAGTTTGGGCGGAATTATCCTGCTTGTGGTATCCTCCATCGTTTTGCTGCGCTCACCAGAGGCGCTTGCAAGACAGTTTTTCCCGGATGGTGACTATAAAATTTATCTACAATCAGAAGTGCCAAAAGAAGAACTTATGGCAGCGGGAAATCCGCTGAATGAGGAATTAAAGCAGGAAATCTTATCTATTGATGGCGTTACAGATATAATTCCAAGCAGACACACTCTCCATGCAACCATAAAGACGGACATTTACCAAACCGTTGGTATGTGTGATATGCTGACCGACCAAAATTATGCAGCAGTTGAAGCTGCTTTAATGGAGGGAACCATGCCAAAAGATTCCCACAGCATTTTACTTGATTATTATGATGTACTAAGTCAAAATGAAAATATTGTGGTTGGTTCAACCGTTGACTTTTATTTTGGAGAGGGGCAATCACCTATTTCTGTTACCATATCGGGATTGTATAATTCAGGCAAGGTATATTCAGGACATGGAAAAATGCATGTCGATGGGGCAACTATTTTTGCACCAGAAGCGTTGTTCCACGAACTGCACCCGGAAATCACCTCTTTTGATTATTCATGGAGCATTGTGAATGACCCGAAAAAAACGGACTATGTAGGGGCTGAATTGAAAAATATTGTTGCCAGCCATAGCAATATTGCTTTAGATGAAATCAATACAGTGATTGAATATGAAGAAATGACAAATTCCCTTGCGTTTGGCAGTATGGAGATACTTTCATGGCTGGTATTCCTCTTTGGCGTTATCAACCTGATTAACACAACACTCTCTAACCAGATCGCTCGAAAGCAGGAAAACAGTATTCTGCGCTCCATCGGCCTGACCCAAAAGCAGTTATGCAAAATGAATATTTGCGAGGGGCTATGCTATGCGTCCTTTGCAATATTGGCAACGCTGATCGTTGGGCTTCCGGCTTCCATCTTTGCTTGCAGAAAAATGAGTGTAGGTGCTTTTGCCGGAAATGTAATGCCTTATCAATTCCCGGTTTTGGAAATGGGGCTGTTCATTCTGGTGTTGTTCGGAATGGAGCTGATCTTGTCTGTATGGACAATCCGCAGACAGAAAAAACAATCCCTGATTGAACAAATGCGGGCAATGGAATAACCGTATGGGATCGGCGGGGCGGCGTGTGCTGCCCCGCTTTTTTCGCCATTTCTCAAAAAATTTTTGAAATGTCCGAGCTTTGTAACAATTCAGCCTGTTTTTCTGTCGAAATCAAAGGCACCTCGGACATTTGTGTAACATTTGTAGTTTATGCTTGTGGTAAATCAATATTGGGGGTGAGGACACATGAAAAAGATACTGCTGATCGACGACAGCGACACCTATACATGGTGCCTGCAAAAATACTTACAGCACCGGGGCTACCCGGTGAAAACGGCTTGCACGCTGAAAGAAGCGCGGGCCGCCATCCAAGAGGAAATGCCGCTGGTGGTCTGCTGTGATCTCGACCTGCCGGACGGTTCCGGCATGGACTTTCTGGACGAGGTGCGGGCCGCAGACAAGGAGCTGCCTTTTATTCTGGCGTCCTGCCATGACAAGGACGACTACGAACAAGAGGCTATGCGCCGGGGCGCGACGCTGTGCATGGACAAAATGAAAGGGCTGCTGCAAGATAAGCTGGTGGAATACGCCTACCGGCAGTTATCCGGCGAAAAGGTCCCGACTTTTCACAAGCTGCTCTTTGTCCATGCGGAAGATACCAACGCCGAAGTGCTGCGGGCTGCTATGCTGCAAAAGGGCTTTGATCTGATTCTGGTTCCCTCGATTGGGGAGGCCAAGCGCCGGATTTTTGAGGATAAGGAAATAGACCTAATCTTGTGTGATGTGGAACTGCCGGACGGCACAGCAATGGAGCTGTTTCATACGCTGCGGCGGGTGGCGGGGGTGTTCCAAGTGAAAAATCCCCCTATCAGGCTTCTGCCGTTCTTTATCCTCACCGAGAACAATGACCTTGCCACGGAATATGAATATCGGCATGAGGGCGTGAACGACTACATCACCGCCCCGGTCAATATCCCGGAGCTGATCCGGCGGGTTTTGTTCTTTGTGGAATGAAACGAGCTACCATATTCAAACATCTGCCTCCCCAGCGGGGAAAAGAAAAAAACCGCTGGCAGGCAGATCATTTCCCATGCAAACCTACATAGCTGATACGGCGGTTTTGAGTAGATCAAGGCCGCCGTTTCTTTTTGCTTCGAGGACTTTAGCATTGTGTAAGGCACGGCGGTACATAGGAGGATACCGCCATGTCAATTTTCGTCATTCGCAATAGCCATGAGCTGCATCAATTAAAAAAAGCCTTGCTCCTCCTCCGGGAGAGTATGACTATCTATCAGTATTATCATTCCATCTAAATCAGCAGAATAATAGGTGTTTTTGCTGCGCCAGTTTCCCATTGCGGGGAGCTGGCGCTTTTTGCTGTCGATTTTTCGGGAAAGCTCCCGAAGTATATCGCTGCAGATCTCCGCCTCATTTCGATTCACTCGACAATCGCCCGTGAATCGAAATGGAGGTACATAATGAAGAAAGTCAATCTTAGGGACTTATATCCCGATGTTTACAAAAATGATCACTTTGTAGAAGTAACAGAAGATGTGCTGGAGGCAATCCGTGCCACCGAGCGTGCAGAAGATGCCTATGACCGGAGAATGTATCGCTATAAGGCGCATTACTCTCTGGACAGCGACAACGGCATTGAAAATGCGGTCCTGATGAAGCCCCAGACGCCGGAAATACTCTTGGAGGAAAAGCAGCTGCGGGAGCAGCTTTATGCGGCTGTGATGGCTCTGCCGGAGAAGCAGGCCAAGCGGATTTATGCCCGGTATTATCTGGGTATGAGAGTAGGAGAGATCGCCGCAGCAGAGGGTGTAGACCCAAGCCGTGTCCGGGACAGCATCCGGCGCGGTTTGAAACAGTTGGCAAAATATTTTTGATAAAGTTTCGTTTGAAGCGCCTGTTTTTTGCTTTTTTTGTCAGAGTTAATAGAAGGACAAGTTTTCCCCCTTCAATAGCACTTTGACAATTTCATAGACAGCATAACAGGTACATAACCCGTGTACGAGCGAGTGTGGAACGCCGCGAAGATGGAGTAGCCAGGGAGGTGATGAACAAAGCTGCTTCGGAGCGATCTACGATTTCACAAAACGGATGGTGGCAGATCCGGCGCGAGGACTGCACGGGGGCTTAAAGATACTTCCTCACGGCCTCCTAAAGACTTGGGGGGAACCCTGCGGCGCACGAGTAAAACGACGCTGCGGAGTTATGACAACCGCGCCAGCGGAGACCTGCTATGTTCCCAGCGTCAGGGTTGCGTGGCAAATGTGACGAGAATTGAATCATATTAAAATAGGAAGCGATTACTTTCTTTGTTGGTCGTTTTCTACTCAAAATCAGATACCATGCGCTGGCAGTTTCGGCTGCCAGCGTATTCATGTGATTTTGAAAGCACGATGATAACCTTGACAGATTGGAGGGAATATGGTCTATGGAAAAACTCATTACACGAAAAGAGGCTGCTGAAATCTTAGGAATCAGCATAGCAACGCTGGATGCCGCCCGTAACAACGGCTTGATCTCTTATGTGCAGTATGTTCAGAATGGCTGTGTGTATTTTACTGCGGCGGGTCTCCAGGAGTATATCGCAAAATGTACGCATCGGGCAAAGCCTGTTGAGAGAAGCGCAACTTACCGTAAGCCTCGCGGAAGATCGTGAGCCGGTCCGTATCCTTGATGGAATCAGAGATGTTTGATAAAACAAAGGTACAGCGCTGGAGATCTTTTTTAGGAGGTGGAGGAATTGGCAAATAGAAAAATAATGCTTCCTCAATATGGCACAGTTATGAAAAGAGGTGTCCTATATTATAGGACCAGAATCAAAGATGCGAATGGAAAGCTCGTAGCTCTCTACGCAAAAACACCTGAAGAACTATATAACAAAGAAACGCTTGCGTTGGAACAGATTGAGAATGCTACTTTTCATCGGAAAACGCCCACAGTTGCAGAGTATTGTGAAAAGTGGCTGCTGATGCAGTCGGTTCATGTACGAGCTACTACTTTGACGGATTACACCTCAAAGGTCAGGCGGCATATTATAGCGGAATTGGGAGATAAACGGATGGGCGAGGTTAGCCTGGATGATATTCAGCTTGCCCTTGTTCCAGTTTCCAAGAAATCTACATCGGTTTATAAATCTGTGGTAATCCTTTACAAGTCTATCTTTCGCGCAGCGATGGAAAGCAGGATTATTGACCATAACCCAACGATTTATCTGACAACAAAAGGTGGCGGTGTTCCTCAAGAGGATCGTCAGGCTTTGACAGATGAACAGGTGGAGCGCCTTTTGGATGCTATCCGAGATTTGCCGCCTTATGTCTTTGTCATGATCGGTTTGTACGCGGGTCTACGCCGGGAAGAAATTCTTGCTCTGCAATGGGATTCAGTATATCTGGATACGGATACTCCATATCTGACGGTAAGGCGAGCATGGCATACAGAACACAACAGACCGGTGATCTCAGATGAATTGAAAACCAAGGCTGCGGGGAGAAATATCCCCCTCCCTGTTTGTTTGGCCGAGTGCTTGAAAGCAGCAAAGGAAACTTCGACTTCGGAATATGTAGTTTCAAACCGGGATGGCGAACCGTTGTCCTACACGCAGTTTAAGCGGCTGTGGCAGTATATTGTTACGAGGACGGTCAAGGAGCGGAGCTATTATCGGTATGAAGATGGAAAAAGAGTAAAGCATACTGTCACACCTGTCTTGGGAGAAAAGGCCGCTCATAACGGAAAAGTGGTTTACAGCCTGGACTTTGAGGTAACACCCCATCAGCTGCGGCATACTTACATCACCAACCTTATTCATGCGTCGGTAGATCCCAAAACGGTTCAATACTTGGCAGGCCATGAAAGCAGCAAGATTACCATGGACATTTATGCGAAGGTTAAGTACAACCGACCAGATGAGCTGGTCAGATCAATGAGCTGCGCGTTTGCAAGCTGGGACGCAGCACAGTAATAATAAAATAGGAAGTAAAGCAGGAGCGAGGCAAGGATGTCTCGCTCTTTGTTTTGCATCAGCCGTATCTTTGATTAAATCGAGGCTTTCTGATAAAAAGAGAGTGTAGATACGGAGACTACACATTATCAAGAAAGGACGATCAAAGATGGCAAAAAAGAAAGCACAGATCCCGAAGTATGGGACCATTACATTGAAAGGAATCCAGTATTACAGAACCAGGATTACGGATGCAGATGGCAAAGAGTTGAGTTTGTATGCCGCTACTTGTGAAGAATTGTATGAGAAGCAGTTAGAGGCCCGGAAGCAGGTGGAAGAGATTATCTTTCACCGGCAGCACCCGACAGTAGCCGAGTATGGCGAGAAGTGGCTGCTGATGCAGTCGGCAAAGGTGTCTGCGTCTACACTCAGAGGTTATACGAGGGATATGACAAACTATATCATCAAACCCCTGGGAGAGATGTATATGGAAGAAGTGACTGCTGACGATATTCGGCTGGCTCTTGTTCCATTGTCAAAGAAATCAGAAGGCTTATACAATAAGGTCAATATGCTGCTCAAGTGCATTTTTTATACGGCAGAGCGAAACCAAATTCTTGAACACAACCCCTGTGCAGGAATATCCGGTAAAGGCGGAAAACCGACAAAAAAGAAGGAGGCATTGACAGATCAGCAGGTAGCCGTGCTTCTGGATACAGTCAAGGGGCTTCCTCCATATTTGTTTATTATGCTCGGTTTGTATTCCGGTCTGCGTCGGGAAGAAATTCTTGCACTGCAATGGGATTGTGTATTTCTGGACGAGGACACACCTTATCTATCGGTAAGGCGGGCTTGGCGTACAGAGCATAACAGACCCGTGATTTCTACGGTGCTAAAAACTCCGGCAGCAAAAAGGGATATTCCGATACCGAAGTGTTTGGTGGATTGTCTGAGAGAAGCGAAAGAAAATTCCATATCAGATTATGTGATCGCTGACAGCAAAGGAGAGCCGCTGGCTGCTTCGCAGTTTCAAAGAGTGTGGCAGTATGTAGTTGTCCGCTCCACCAAGCCCCGAAACTATTATAAGTATGTAAATGGGGAGAGTATCAAATATACGGTTACTCCAACGCTGGGTATGACCCAGAAGAATCAACCCAAAATCAAATATACGCTGGACTTCGATGTGACACCCCATCAGCTACGGCACACTTACATCACCAATCTTCTCTATGCGGGCGTTGATCCAAAGACAGTACAATACCTTGCCGGACATGAAAACAGCAAAACAACTATGGACATTTATGCAAAAGTGAAGTACAATAAACCAGAGGAGTTGTTTGGGGTAGTAAATGGTGCGTTTCATCAGCCTGTCGCTGAATGAAAAAAAGCCGTTTTTTATGGTCCGCACACCGGATAACTGAGAGGCAGAAAGCCGGAAAAGCCCGGAATATCAAGGAAAAACGGCAATTAAAGAATTTCAGTACGGCTTGAAGGCAGCTCGCCGCGCGCCGCAGTTCTCCAAGCGCTGAGTTTTGTTTCGATTTTTGCATCCGATTCCCGGACGGCTTCTGCCGTCCGGGTTTTGCTGTTTTTCGGCACGGTTCGGGCACTTGCGGCATAGAATGACGCGGGAACAGACGTTCCCGGATCTTTTATGGAGGGATATAAAATGGCTTCTTCCTGCAACGGCTGCTTCGGCGGCCTCGTATTCCCAGACTTCGTCCAGCAGCGGTGCTGCAATCCCTGCTGCAAGCAGACGACCGGCTCGGTCGGCGGCACGTCGACCACAAATCCCACCTGCACCTGTACCTGCACCTGCACGCAGCAGAGCGGTACGGTCGCCGGTACGTCGACGGGCTGCGGGTGCTGCCGCCGGTGCGGCTGCGGCTCGTGCGGCAGCGTAGGCGGTACGTCCAATTCGAACTCCAATTCCGGCTGCGGATGCAGCCGCTGCTCCGGCTGAGCAGATATGCGGCGGGCCGCTCCACCATCCGGTGGGGCGGCCCGTTTTCTGTTCTTTACAAACAGAACAAATCTGCTATAATGGATCTCAGACAATATCGTCACATTGCACAACACGTGCAGAACAGGAGGCATTTTCATGCGGCTTGCAGTTCCGTTTGACCATGGCGAAATTTACGGGCATTTTGGCCGTACCGCGCAGTTCAAGCTTTACGATCTGACCGACGGGCGGATCGTCTCGACGGCTATTGTGGACACGATGGGAAACGGCCACGGCGCGCTGACGGGATTTCTGAAGGCGTATGCCGTCGACGCGCTCATCTGCGGCGGCATCGGTGCGGGTGCGCGCCTTGCGCTGGAGGAGGCCGGGATCCGGCTCTATCCGGGAGCGGCAGGCAGCGCGGATGAGGCAGTCCGCGCCTTTTTGGCCGGAACGCTTTCCTATCAGCCCGATCTTGTCTGCAGCCACCACAAGGACACGCCGCCGCGTGTCTGCGGCAGCCACACCTGCTCGGCTGCCTGCTATCACGAACAACAGGAGGAACCCTGCCATGAACCGAACTGACGCTCTGTACCAGAGCTTTCTGGATATCCTGCGGGAGGAGCTTGTGCCCGCGATGGGCTGCACGGAGCCGATCGCCATTGCCTATGCCGCGGCGCAGGCCCGCGCCGTGCTCGGCAAGCGGCCGGAGCGCGTGCGCATTGAGGTCAGCGGCAACATTATCAAGAATGTCAAGAGCGTGATCGTGCCGCATACCGGCTCGATGCACGGCATCGCGGCTGCTGCCGCCGCCGGTATCATTGCGGGCCGGGAAGACAGGGAGCTTGAGGTTCTGAGCGAGGTCACGCAGGCGCAGATCGAGGAAATGCGCGCCTATCTTAAAGAAGCTGCCTTTGAGATTCGCCCCATTGACTCACCGTTCATTTTCGACATCCGCATTACGGTCTGCGCGGACGGCGATCAGGCCACGGCCCGCATCGTCGGCAGCCACACCAATCTTGTCCAGCTGCTGCACGGCACAACGCGCATCATCGACCGCCCGTGCAGCGAAACAGTGTCCGAGCGGCGCACGGACCGGAGCATCCTGACCGTGGAGCGTATCGTCGATTTCGCTGATTCCCTCTGTCCGGAGGATGTGCAGGAGCTGTTTGAACGTCAGATCTCATATAACATGGCCATCGCGGAGGCAGGACTCAGCGGCTCCTATGGCGCGAACGTCGGCAGAACGCTGCGTGAGGCCTATGGCGAGACGGTAAACAACCGTGCCCGCTATATGGCCGCTGCGGCCAGCGACGCACGGATGTCCGGCTGCGAGCTGCCGGTCATCATCAATTCCGGTTCCGGCAATCAGGGCATCACTGCCTCCGTGCCGGTCGTCGTCTACGCACAGGAGCTTGGCGTGAGCCGCGAAACGCTCTACCGGGCGCTGGCTGTGTCCAATCTCAGTACGATCCATATCAAGGCACATATCGGGACGCTTTCGGCCTACTGCGGAGCCGTCTCGGCAGGCTGCGGCGCGGGAGCGGGCATTACATATCTTTATGGCGGCGGATATGAGCATATCAAGCACACGCTCGTCAACGCCATGGCGATCACGTCCGGCATCATCTGCGACGGGGCCAAGCCCTCCTGCGCGGCCAAGATCGCGACCAGCGTGGATGCGGGACTGCTCGGCTATCATATGTACCGCTGCGGCAACCAGTTCTACGCCGGGGACGGCATCGTCAAATCCGGCATCGAGCACACGATTGAAACCGTCGGCACGCTGGCCCACACCGGCATGGCCGACACCGACCGCCAGATCGTCCGCCTGATGATGGAGGACTGAGACGGTTGGAATGCGTACGCGCCAGCACATTACCGGGAAATTGAGCTTTAAAACCCACAAGCCAGTAGGGGCGGACGACTCTGTCCGCCCGGCAGTGAGGCGCCAAATCATTGAAAATTTTCGGCGACTGCGTGTGCACTCGCCTGTACATTTGTAGGGGCCGATGCCCTCATCGGCCCGGCAGAATGCACCGATTTACGGGAATCTTCGGCGAATTCGCAGCTTCCCAACGGGCCGATGTAGGCATCGGCCCCTACAATCAAGCAAGTATGTGCATACGGATTCGCCGTGGATTTCTGAGAAAAAGAGCCGCGTTCAGCGGGCGGACAGAGTCGTCCGCCCCTACAGGAACTGCACGCGTATCTCCGCCGGGGAGGCGGTGCAGAGGCAGGCGGAATAGCCTGCAAACAGCGGCAGAAGCTGCAGGTTTACGCCCGGAACAGACGGGAAGCCGCCCTCAGGCGAGACGGTGCAGACTGCCTCCAGGGCGGAAAGGCCCTCGCCGGTGAATTTGAGATAGCTCTCCTTTGCGCACCAGAGGTCAAAAAAGGGCGCATGGGAAGTCCGTTCCAGAAAAGCCTGCTCTGCCGGAGAAAAAAAGCGGCGCGCAAGCGCCTGCTTTTGGCAATCGCGGTGCTGCTGCACGTCGAGGCCGACCGGCGCGGCGGAAAACGCGCACAGCCAGTATGCCCCGCTGTGGGAAATGCTGAACTGCAGCTGCGGCGCGTCCGGAAAATACGGCTTCCCGTGTGCGCCGGACGCAAGCGCCGGCTCTGCCAGTCCGGGCGCATACAGCTGCGCCGCCTGCCGCAGCAGCCGGTGCGACGCGCCGGGGCTGCGGTCATAGGCAGCGGAATAGATCGTGACGCGCTGCGGCTCAGTCATTCGGCGTATCGGTCAGGACCTTGCCGATGTTCCACAGGTGCGCCGCCCGCTGGGCCGCATCCAGCCGCTCCGCGTCGCGCTCGTAGCGGATCTCTGCCGTGTGCGCGCCGCAGTCGAGACAGGCCGCGTAGAAGCACCAGCCGTTTTCCTCCTCCATCAGTCCCGCACCGCCGCAGATGGGGCACTCCTGCAGTTCGATCTGTTCGTAAAGCTCCATATCGTTCGCTCTCCTGTTCTGGTTTGATTCTCTGACCAGTATAGTGCAGCTTTCCCGCCGCGTCAACTAAAACTGCGCTTGACGGATGGCGCACTCTGCCGGTATACTGGAAGAAAACAGAAAGGCAGGCGCAGCATGGACAGGCTTACGATCTTTTTTGACCTTGACGACACGCTCTACGACCGCAGCATTCCCTATGAAAGAGCGTTTTCGCAGTTTTTCGGCGGAAGATACGCGGAAAAGCTGCCGCAGGCGTTTGACGCGGTCATTCACCGCGGCTACGAGGTGTTTACAGACGCGCACACCGGAAAAATCAGCATGGAGGCCATGCATATCTACCGCCATCAGACCGGTCTGGCAGACGCCGGTATCTCTATTACGCCGGACGAGGCGCTGCGCTTTCAGGCACTCTACGCCGAGCAGCAGCGGCACATCACGCTGAGCGATACCATGCGCCGTGTGCTGGACCTGTGCAGGGAGCGCTTCGCCGCCGTCGGCGTGATCACGAACGGAAGCGTTGGCTCGCAGACCGGGAAGCTGAAAAGCCTCGGCATGGAGCGCTGGGTGCCGGCGCAGCTGGTCTTCATTTCCGATGCAGTCGGCGTGATGAAGCCCGCGCCGGAAATTTTTCGCATGGCGCAGAAGGCTGCCGGAGGCGGCCCGTGCCTGTTCGTGGGCGATTCGTGCACGCAGGATATCGCCGGAGCCGCCGCCTGCGGCTGGCAGACGATCTGGATGAACCGCTGCGGAGAAGCGCCGGGGGACATTTGCCCCAGCTGCACAGTCACAAGCGAGAAGGCGCTGCTCGACTGCCTGCAAACGATCGCGGATACCGCGCAAGGTTGACACTGCCCCGGACAAGCACGCTTGTCCGGGGCTTCATGCTGCCTTATAAAAACCCGGCGGCGGAAAACTCCGCTGCCGGGCGCTTGAAGGCAAATTTAGATGTTTCTGACGTTCTCGTCCGACAGGAAGAACAGCGCCAGTGCGCCGGGGCCGACATGGGAGCCGGTCACAGGCTCGTAATCGACCGTCAGGATTTTTTTGGGCGGCTTGCTGCTGCGGCGCAGGAGGGACGCGAGGATCTGCGCGTCGGGCGCGCAGTCGGCATGGGCGATGCCGACGGTCTGGTCCTGCGCATCCACAACAAGTTCCTCATACCGCCTGGCAATGGCCTCAACGGCGCGCTGCCGGCCGCGGAGCTTGGCAAAGCAGACGATCTTTCCCTGCGGGTCGCCCTTCAGAAGCGGCTTGATCTGCAGGACCGTCCCGACGGCGGCTTCCAGATTGGACAGGCGGCCCGTCCGGCGCAGATAGCGCAGATCGTCAACGGTAAAGATCTGCGCCATGCGGTGGCGCAGCGCGCGGAGCGTCTTATAGGTTTCGTCAATGCTCAGCCCTTCGCGGCGGCAGTCCGCCGCGCGCATGACAAGCAGGCCCTCGCCCAGCGATGCGCTGTAGGTGTCGACCAGAAGGAGCTTCCTGTCCGGGAACTCCTCGCGCAGCTGCCGCGCGGCGATCTGGCCGGAGGCATACGAGCCGCTGATGCCGGAGGACATACTGACAAACAGAACGTCCTCGCCCGCTTCCAGCAGCGGCGTCAGTACGTCGATGTAGCGCTGCGGCGGGATCTGGGAGGTCGTGACTTTCACGCCGCTGCGCATCTGCGCGTAAAAATCCTTCGCGTCAAAGGTCGTCAGATCCATGCAGGACTGCTCGCCCTTTCCGCTCTGGAAGGTGTAGGGGATGACCGTGATCTGCTCAGCGTGCAGATAGTCGGTCGGGAGATTTGCGGATGTATCGGTAACGATTCTGAACATGACGTCGCTTCTTTCTTATATAATCTTCGATATTAGATTATCACATTTTACACGCAATGTCAATTCATCTTTCAAACGCGATTATCTCTTGCATTTTTTACCGGATGTGATATACTTGACCCGGAAAGGTGTGTGCAGCAATGAATTTTGACAATGATCTGGTCGTCGGAAAGCTCCGGCGCTGGGAAAAGTTTCTCGCGGCCTACCGGCTTCCGGACTGGGACGCCATTCCGGATTTCGGCCTCTACATGGAGCAGGTCGTGCAGCTTTTAAAGCAGTATCTCGACTATCTGCCGCCCGAGCTCAGGCAGACGGAGCCCATCACAGCGGCGGCCATCAACAACTACGTGCGCACGAAGCTCCTGCCGGAGCCGCGCAAAAAGCGCTATTACCGCATCCATATCGCGTATCTCATCATGATCTGTACGCTCAAGCAGAGCCTACGGCTGTCGATGCTGCAGACGCTCCTGCCGGGCGATCTTGCGGAGGAGGACGTCAAAAAGGCCTACGCCGCGTTTGCCCTGCGCCACCAGCGGTGCGCGAAATATTTCATCGAGCAGGTCCGTCTGACGGCCGCCGCCATGTTCGACCGCGAGGTCACGACGGAGCTGAACGTCCGCGACACGCCGGAGATGATCGTCTCCGCCGCGATCTTAAGCGGCTTCACGAACCTGTTTGCGGAAAAGCTCATGCTGCTGGAGGGCAAGACGCTTGCCGACGGCGGAAGCATTGAGGTGCAAAAATAAACGCAGAGCCGGTGTTCCAATCTGTCTGGAACACCGGCTCCGGCTATTACGGGATCTCAAGTTCGCGTTTGAATTCGTCCAGCGTGGTGTCGCGGCTGACGGTGATGCGTTCGATCAGCAGCGGGTCGCTGCCGGTTTCATAGACGCCTGCGCAGGTGCGGACGCCGTAGGTGTAAAACCAGCTGGCAATTTTTCTGGTGCGGGCGCTGCTGTTCCCGTTCGGATAGGAAAGCGCGACGGGGAAGCGCCCGGTGAGCGTGAAGATCGCGCTCTGGCTGCGCACCAGCTCCCACAGCAGCGCCAGCGGGGACAGCGCGGCCATGTTCCGGTGGCTCCAGCCGTGGCTCTGGATGCTGACCAGCCCAGACTGCACCAGCTCCGTGAGCTGCGCCCGCGTCAGCTTGTGCGGCTTGCCGACGTCGCCCGCGATCAGAAAGATCGTCGCCTTCATGCCGTGCTTCCGCAGAAGCGGCAGGAGTGTTTCGGCATTGTCGTCGTATCCGTCGTCAAAGGTCAGGAGCACCGGCTTTTCATATTGCTCGATGTGGGAAAGATCCTCGAAAAAGATCGTCTCATAGCCGTTTTCGGACAGGTATTGCAGCTGCTTTTCCAGCTCCTCCGGCTTTACGAACAGACTTTCCTCGCCCCAGCAGTCGTCGCCGACGGCGTGGTACATGAGAACGGGGACCCGGACCCCGGCGCTTGACGGCAGGCGCTGCGCACGCCGGACGGCGGCAATGCCGAGCGCCAGCGCACAGACGGCCAGCAGCAGGAAAAGCGCCGTCAGCACTCTGCGCCGTTTCATGCCTGAACCAGCTCCGTTTGCTCACGCGGGAAGGTCACGACAGCCTTGAACAGATCGCCGTCGATCTCAAGGCGGAACGTGCCGCCCTGCAGCTCGGTCAGGCTCTGCGCGATGGACAATCCCAGACCGCTGCCCTCTGTATGGCGCGAGCGGTCGCCGCGCACGAAGCGGGCCATGAGCTCCTCTGCCGGGATGTTCAGCTCGTATTTCGAGATATTCTTGAACGTGAGCGAGACGGTGTTCTCATCCGCAGCGCTTTCAAAATACACGCGTGTGCCGGGCATGGCATATTTGCAGATATTCGAGAACAGATTGCCCAGCACGCGGGACAGCAGCTGTCCGTCGGCCTGAATGACCGGCTGGGACGGCGCGGGGCGGAAGATCGGCTCCAGCTGTGCGTCTTCCAGCTTTTCGAGGTAATCGCCCGCCAGCTGGCTCAGCAGCACGTTCACGTCCGTCGGCGCCAGATGCACCGGAAGACTGCCGGAGGACGCCTTTGACGCTTCGACCAGATCCTCTGTCAGCTTCTTGAGCCGGGCGGACTGCCGGTTTAAAACGTCTACATATTCCTTCGCTTTTTCCGGCTGAATATCCTCTTTTTCGAGCAGATCGACGTAGTTGACGATGGACGTCAGCGGCGTTTTGATATCGTGGGAGACGTTTGTGATGAGCTCCGTTTTCATGCGCTCGCCCCGCGTCTGCTCATCGACGGCCTTCTGGATGCCGGACTGGATGCTTTGCAGATTCTCTTCGTGCTTTTTAAGTGCAGGCAGCCAGCGGGGGATGGGCTTGCCCTTGTAATCGGTCTGGCCGTCGGCAATGGCCTGTCCTTCCTTTTGCAAAAGCCTCAGACTGGAGGCCAGATATAAGATCACAATGGTCAGCACCCCACGCGAAAACAGCCACAAAACCGCCTGCTCCGCTTCGCGGCTTCCGAGCAAGAACGTGAAAATCAGATCTGCAAAACAAAGCCCGACCCAGACCAGCATTGTCCGCCAGACCATCGGGATACGTCCCAGCGCCCGGAAGATCCACGCAAAAACCCTGTAGATCAGCGTGTTTTTGAAGAAGCCCGGTGCCTTTGCACGGCCCGCAACGCTCAGGATGAGCGTCAGCGCCAGAGCCGCAGTACCGAATGCGAGAAGAATATAGTACCAGAAATCGATATACCAGATATTACCAAGAAAGGATGCCCACGCGAGGAGCAGCAGAGCAAGCAGCGCAAGGAACAGATCAAGCGGGATTTTATTCAGCCAGCACTGGTAAATGCCGTCCACGCCCTCCTTGTGCCCCATGGAGCACAGCAGGAAGATAAACAGGAACAGGCAGACCGCAAGAAGCAGAATGGTCAGCACGATCAGCAGGTACCGTGCGCTGATCAGCCGCTCGACCCATGTCATAACGTACAGCGCGGAATCGCGCGGGGCAAGCGGGCTTTTGAGATATGCCTGATAGACCGCTGTGACTTCGCTGCCGTCGCTCAGCAAAGTGGTCATGTCCTGCTGGTAATAGGCGGAGGCCTTGCCGGAATAATCGTCTTTATTCAGTGCGCCGGTGCTGAACAGGATCTCGCCGGTGGCTTTGTCCGTGAGTTTGAAGTAGATGTTGGAGGTGAGCGGGTCATAGCGATCACGGAGAAGATTGCGCGAGACCGTATCGTCCTCGGCCCAGGCGTGCAGCGCCGCCCAGCCGTCGCCGTTCGTCTGCTGTAATAGATTATTTTCCGCTATCTGGCGTACCTGCTCACCGCCGTCCGCGTAGGCACCATAATTGATCAGATACGCGATGCCCAATGCCGAGGCTGCCAATAATACCGCGAACATGATCAGGAGCACAATGGCTGTGCACTTGACCCAAAGCTTTCCGTATAGCTGTTTCATGATCTGTCTCCTTCCAGCTTGTAGCCCTTGCCCCAGACGACCTTTAAATACCGCGGCTCGGACGGGTTGATCTCCAGCTTTTCCCGCAGATGGCGGATGTGTACCGCCACCGTATTGTCGATCCCGACCGGCGCTTCGTTCCACACGGCGCTGTAAAGCTCCGCAGGCGTAAAGACCTTGCCGGGGTGCTGCATGAGATAATACAGGATGTCATATTCCTTCGGCGTGAGCGCGATCGGCTCTCCGTCGAGCGTGACGCGCTTCGCGTCATGGTCAAGGCAGATGCCGCCGACCGTCAGCTCCGACGGGGCTTTGACCGCCGCGCCCAGCTGCAGGAACCTGCGCAGCTGCGATTTGACTCGCGCCAGCACCTCCACGGGGTTAAAGGGCTTTGTGATATAATCGTCCGCGCCCACACTGAGGCCTAGAATCTTGTCTGAATCCTCGGATTTTGCCGTGAGTAAAATCACGGGAATATTGGAGAACTCCCGCAGCCTCGCCATGGCCGTGATGCCGTCCATGCCGGGCATCATGATGTCCATCAGCGCCAGCTGCACCGGCTCCGTCTTCGCGACCCGCAGCGCTTCCTCGCCGCTGTAAGCCGTGTGAACGCAGTAGCCGTCGGATTCCAGATAAATTTTCAAAGCCGCGACGATATCCTTCTCATCGTCGCAGACCAGAATATGCTGCATAACAGATTTCCCTCCGTTTTCTTCTCTGTGCTATCATCATATCCAAAATCCTATGAACAAACAAGCGGGAAACGCCTTAAGATTTTATGAAGCTATGCGGGGAAGGCGTTTGGGTGCGCCCGTGTTCCCCATCCCCGAAAAATGAGATTGAATTTTGCAAAAAACTAGTATAAAATCAAACTATCAGAACCTTCATGACTGGGAAAGGAGCCGTGTGCAGTCTATGTTATTTATCGGCATTGATCTCGGCACGTCTGCCTGCAAGCTGCTGCTTGTCGGGGAGGACGGTACGATTCAAAACGAAGTCACAAAGGAATATCCCCTCAGCTTCCCGCACCCCGGCTGGGCAGAGCAGAGGCCGGAGGACTGGTGGGACGCGGTCGTGACCGGCGTTCCGGAGCTGCTGCGCGGCTTTGACGCAAATGACGTTGCGGGCATCGGCTCCGGCGGGCAGATGCACGGGCTTGTCGCGCTGGATGAACACGATCACGTCATCCGCCCGGCCATTCTCTGGAACGACGGCAGAACGTTCAAAGAGGTGGAGTATCTCAACAACGTCGTCGGCAAGGACAGGCTGTCAGAGCTGACGGCAAACATCGCTTTTGCGGGCTTTACGGCGCCGAAGCTCCTCTGGATGCGCGAAAACGAGCTGGAAAATTTCGAAAAAATCGCGAAGATCATGCTCCCGAAGGACTATTTGACGTACAAGCTCACTGGCATCCACGCCTGTGATTATTCCGACGCTTCCGGTATGCTGCTGCTCGACGTGCAGCACAAGCGCTGGTCGAAGGAAATGCTGGAGATCTGCGGCGTTTCCGAACGCCAGATGCCGAAGCTGTTTGAAAGCTTTGCGGTCGTGGGCCGGCTCACGAAGGAAGCGGCGCAGACGCTGGGGCTGCCTGAGACGGTCAAGGTCGTGGCCGGTGCAGGCGACAACGCTGCGGCGGCGGTCGGCACGGGTACGGTCGGCGCAGGCGGGTGCAATCTCTCGCTCGGCACGTCCGGGACGATCTTCATTTCGTCCGACAAATTCGGCGTTGACCCCAACAATGCGCTTCACGCTTTTGCCCACGCCGACGGCGGCTACCATCTCATGGGCTGTATGCTCTCTGCTGCCAGCTGCAACAAGTGGCTGTGCGAGGAAATTCTGAAAACATCCGACTTCGCGGGCGAACAGACGGACATTACCGACGAAAAGCTCGGTGAAAACCACGTTTATTTCCTGCCGTACCTCATGGGCGAGCGCAGCCCCATCAACGATACGAATGCCAGAGGCACATTTACCGGCATGACGATGGACACCAGCCGGTCCGACATGGTGCAGGCGGTTTTAGAGGGCGTGGCGTTCGCCATCCGGGATTCGTTTGAGGTCGCGAAGTCGCTCGGAATCGAGATCCCGCGCTCGAACATCTGCGGCGGCGGCGCAAAAAGCCCGCTGTGGCGCAAAATTTTCGCGAATGTCCTCGGCATTCCGCTCGACATGGTCAAGACCGAGCAGGGGCCCGGCTACGGCGCGGCAATGCTTGCCATGGTCGGCTGTGGGAAATTCAAGACTGTGCAGGAAGCGGCGGACAAGCTCGTCGAGACCGCGTCCACGACCGAGCCGGATGCGGCGCTGACGGCAAAATACGAAGCCCGCTACCAGAGCTTCAAAAAGCTCTATCCCGCGCTGAAGGAGTTCTTCGCTGTAACGGTGTAAGTCAATCTGCACGTTCCGTGCAGGGGCGGACGACTCTGTCCGCCCGCAGAATGCACTGCTTTTGCAGAAAACTATGGAAAATTCGCAATATTTTCAGGGCCGACAGAGTCGTCGGCCCCTACAGTTGTGATTTTCTATAACAGGAGGAATTATGAAAATTTACTCTGTTTCCGACCCCGCATTCAAGCCCTACGGCAAGGTTCTGACCGGCTTTGACACGGCTGCGCTGATCGCGGCGATGAAGACTGTCCCCATGCCGGAGAGCGGCACGGCCTATGAGCCGTCGATTCCCGCATTGGAGGAAAGCGGCATCTTTGATGCGATGCAGAATCGAGCCTACGGCGGCATGCCCATCCAGATCGGGATGTGCTGGGGCTACAACACAAAGCTGAACTGTCTCGAATATCACCGCGACAGCGAGGTCAACGTCGGCGAGACCGACTTTGTTCTCCTGCTTGCAAAGGAAGACGAGATCGAGGACGGCAAGCTCGACACCGCAAAGGTCAAGGCTTTCCGCGTTCCGGCAGGTGCTGCCGTCGAGGTCTACGGCACGACGCTCCATTATGCGCCCTGCCAGACGGAGAAGACTGGTTTCCGTGTCGCCGTCGTCCTGCCGAAGGGCACGAACACGGAAAAGCCCGCATTCGAGCCGCAGAGCGAAGAAGATACATGGATGACCGCCCGCAACAAGTGGCTGCTGGCCCATCCGGACTCCAGCGAAGCAAAAACCGGCGCGCACATCGGCCTGACCGGCAAGAATATCGATATTACCGAAAACTAAGGAGGAACTGTATCATGTTTGAAAACATCCCCAATGTCAAGCTCGGCCTCATCGCCGTCTCCCGCGACTGCTTCCCCAGAACGCTCTCGGAAATGCGCCGCGCGAATATCGCCAAGGCCTGTGAGGGCGGCGTGTACGAATGCCCCGTGACCGTCGAAAATGAAGCCGATATGCGCAAGGCCGTCGCCGACGTCAACGCGGCAGGCTGCAACGCCCTTGTCGTCTTCCTTGGCAACTTCGGCCCGGAGACGCCGGAAACCCTCATTGCCAGATATTTTGACGGCCCGTGTATGTTCGTGGCTGCCGCCGAGGGCGACGGCGACCTGATCAACGGCCGCGGCGATGCGTACTGCGGTATGCTGAACTGTTCGTATAACCTCGGTATGCGGCACCTGAAGGGCTACATCCCCGAATACCCGGTCGGCACCGCCGAAGACATTGCAAAGATGATTGCGGACTTCATTCCCATTGCCCGTGCCGTTATCGGCGTGAAGAATCTGAAGATCATCACCTTCGGCCCGCGTCCGCAGGACTTCTTCGCCTGCAACGCGCCCATCAAGGGCCTGTATGAGCTCGGCGTGGAGATCGAGGAAAACTCCGAACTCGACCTGCTCGTCTCCTACAAGGCCCATGCGGGCGATGCGCGCATTCCCGCCGTCTGCGAGGATATGAAGAAGGAAATGGGCGAGGGCAGATATTACGCCGATATGCTCGAGCGCATGGCGCAGTTTGAGCTGACGCTGCTCGACTGGGCCGAGGGCCACAAGGGCGCGCGCAAGTATGTCGCGTTTGCCGACAAGTGCTGGCCGGCGTTCCCGGAGCAGTTCGGCTTCGAGCCGTGCTATGTCAATTCCCGTCTGGCCTCGCGCGGCATCCCCGTGGCCTGCGAGGTCGATATCTACGGCGCGCTGTCGGAGTACATCGGCGCGTGCATTTCGCACGATGCCGTGACGCTGCTGGACATCAATAACTCTGTCCCGGCCAGCCTGTTTGAGGCTGAGATCAAGGGCAAGTTCGAGTATACCCTGACGGATACCTTCATGGGCTTCCACTGCGGCAACACGCCCGCCTGCAAGCTCTGCGCTGACCGCGCGGTCAAGTACCAGCTCATTCAGCACCGTCTGCTCGAACCGGCAGGCTCCGAGCCCGACTTCACGCGCGGCACACTCGAGGCAGACATTGCGGCAAGCGATATTACGTTCTATCGCCTCCAGTGCGATTCCGACGGTGTGCTTCGCAGTTACATCGCCGAGGGCGAGATTCTGCCTGTGAAGACCGGCTCGTTCGGCGGCATCGGCATCTTCGCAATTCCCGAAATGGGCCGCTTCTATCGCCATGTGCTCATTCAGAAGCGCTACCCGCACCACGGCGCGGTGGCTTTCGGCCATTACGGCAAACTCCTGTTCGAGGTCTTCAAGTTCCTCGGCGTGGGCGACATCGCCTATAACCAGCCGAAGCCCCTGCCGTATCCCACGGAGAATCCGTTCGCGTAAGAACCCGGAAGTAGTCAAGCCTCCGGCAGCCCCATCTTTTCCGCCTTGCCGGAAAAGATGGGGGAGAAAAGGGGCGCTGGGTTACGGTTTGGTGCGTTCTGCGGGTACAGTTCAGGCAAGTACCTGATTTTCGGTTGTTACGAACACACCAAATCACCCTACGGGCAATAAGGTACGCGCCGCCTGTTACGGTACTCCGAATTTGTGAGTAGCTGCGTTAGAATATCTGCGGTAAACTAGGGTGTATCTGAAAACTCCCAACGCACCCGGACAGCGGGCCTTTTTGCGGTGCGCCGCGTCATTTTTCCTTGAAATACGTCAGTATTCCTGCGAAAAAATGTCTTGCGCAACGCAAAAATCCCTCGCTGCCGGTCACATCATGAGTTTTCAGATACACCCTAGCTTTGCGTTCAAAATTTGCAGAGCAGCACGAATTTGCCGCAGAAGTTACGAATTCGCTGAAGATTTCCGTAAAAACAGTATATCAGAAAAGGCATACGGACTGATGTTGAGGGAGGCAGAGTCCGTATGCCTTTTATTTATTTGACAGACGCCGGGAGAGATCTCCCGGCGCCTGTACAGGAAAGGGTAGGAACGTGCTTAGAACATGGCCTTCATTGCCTCGTACAGGCCGTCGGCGTCCATGCCGTTGCGGGCGTAGAGGAATTCGGGGTTCGCGATCGGGACGAAGTAGTCCGGGCAGCCGCGGCTGACCAGCTTGCAGGCGATGCCTGCCTCTGCGATGCACGAGCCGACCAGCTGGCCGAGGCCGCCGAGCAGGTTGTGGTCCTGCGCCGCGACGACGCGGCCGGTCTTTGCGGCATCAATGACGGCCTGCTTGTCGAGCGGCTTGATCGTGAACATATCGACGACGCGGATCTCCTTGCCGAGTTCGTCATGGATGCGCTTGGCGGCTTCCATGGCAAAGTGGACCATGATGCCGGTGCAGATGAACGCACCGTCGTTGCCCTCGCGCGGGATGAGCGCCTTGCCGATCTCATATTTCGTATCCTCGGGATACAGGGAGCTTGTGGCCTCGCGGCCAAGGCGGATGTAGACAGGGGCGTTCAGCTCCATCGCCGCCTCCAGCAGCTTTGCGATCTGGAACGGGTCGCCCGGTTCCAGAACGGTCATGTTGTTGCAGGCGACCATGAGCGCGGAGTCCTCCAGCGCGCAGTGCGTGCAGCCGGAAGCGCCGTTGGAATAGCCTGCGCCGTTGCCGATGATGACGACCGGCAGCTTGGAATAGCAGATATCGGTGCGCACCTGCTCATAGCAGCGCATGGACGCGAACGGTGCAAACGCGAAGGCCAGCGGGCGGAAGCCCTCGTGGGCAAGACCGGCGGAGACGCTCATCAGGTTCTGCTCGGCAATGCCGACGTTGTAGCAGCGGTCAGGATATTTTTCCTTGAACGCCTGAATGCGGGAGGAGGTATCGACGTCAGCGGTCAGAACGAGCATGTTGTCATACTCGCCGCCGAGCGTGGCCAGGCACTTGCCGACAGCGTCGCGTGCGCTGGTCATTATGGTCATGTTCAGGGTCATGTTCATTTCGCCCTGCAGCAGCTTGCCCTGCGCTTCACTCATGCTTCCGCACCCCACTTTCTTTCATATGCTTCGGTGATCTCGGCCTTTGCCTTGATCCAGTCGGCCTCGTTGACGCAGCCTGCGTGCCAGGAGACGTTGTTCTCCATGAAGCTGACGCCGTGGCCCTTGACGGTCTTGCCGATGATAACGGTCGGAACGTCGGAATCAGGCGCGGGCAGCGCGTCGATGGCGTCGAGGATGGCGTTCATGTCATGGCCGTCGATGGTGACGGTGTTCCAGCCGAACGCGCGCCATTTGTCTGCGAACGGTTCCAGTGCCATGTATTCCTCAGTCGGGCCGTCGAAGGACATGCCGTTGCGGTCAACGAAGACGACCAGATTGCCGAGCTTATACTGGTGGGCGTACATCGCCGCCTCCCAGATCGAGCCTTCGCCGCACTCGCCGTCGCCGACGACGGTGTACACGCGGCTGTTCGAGCCCTTGCGCTTCAGTGCGGTGGCCATGCCGCTGGCGACAGGGAAGCCGTGGCCGAGCGAACCGGTAGACACGTCGACATACGGGTTTGCGAGGTTGCACGAGTGCATGCCGAAGCGGCCAAAGTTGGTGGCGTATTCCTTGTAGATATCTCCGACATCATAGCAGCCGATGGCGGCCTGACTGAACGAGGTGACGGCTGCCGCGTGGCCCTTGGACAGGACGAAGCGGTCGCGGCCCTCCCAGTGCGGATTCTTGACGTCATAGTGCATTGCATACTGCCAGATGGCGGTCATCATATCGCAGACAGACAGGTCGCCGCCGATATGGATGAGCGTTTGATGTGCCAGATCCAGAAGCCGGATCTTCGTCGTCAGGGCAGCCTGCTCCATGCGATGGACTAAGGCTTTCTCTGCCATGTGAATAACTTCCTCCTTTTTAGCTGTGGATTGCGTTTTCTCCGGCCCAGCGGCGGAGCAGAGCGGTCTGCTCCGCGTCGGGATGGAATTTTGCGCAGTAGACGGTGCCGTCCTGCTTGTAATACAGGCGGGCGGCGCTTTTTGCGCTGCGTGCGGTCATCAGGAAAGTGCGTGAAACCGGGCCGAATCGCTTCTCGTCGTAGGCCTCTCCGGGTTCCAGCAGGCACAGCATTTCCTGCCTGCGGACGCGCTCATAGATCCGTGATTTCCTGTGCTGCACCCGTTCGAACGTCAGTGAGTCGTCCGGGAAGCGCAGCGCTTCGCGCGGGCGGGATTCGCTGCCGTCGATCAGCGTGTAGCAGAACGAACGGAAGTAAAAGTGATTCACAGCAGCCAGCAGCGCGGCCAGAAGCACGATGGCTGTGATCTGTAAAACGCGGAAAAGCGTGGGGTTCAGATCGGCGTTGCGGAGATAGCTGTGGAGCGTCAGAACAACGACGATGGGCAGAAACGTCACGATCAGATCGTTGCTGTTTTTGCGCCGGAAGCGCTGGGATATGGACTGGTACATGGCGCACCTTCCTTTCCTTGCGGTGTGGACTTACTTTTCAGCGGTCGTCTGCTCCCACTGCGGGCGTTCGGCTGCGATCTTCGCGACAAGCTCGTCGAATTCCTTATAGCCGAGCTTGTACCAGAACAGGCAGATGAGGCAGATCAGGTTGAAAGCGGCGGGCATGATCCATTTCATGAGCTGCAGGCCCTCGATAACGGCGGGCGTCTGCGTCGGAGCGTTGGCGACATAGCCGGTCAGCGCAAGGATCAGCGGAGCGCCGGACGTGCCGATGGTGATGCCGACCTTGTTCCAGAACGAGGAGACGGTGTTGAGGAAGCCGTCCATGCGGATGCCCTTGGTCTGGTACTCGGTGACCTCGACGGTGTCGGGAACCATGCCGTAGATGATGGACATATTCGCGCCTGCGAAATACTGCAGAACGATGCCGAGTACGTACAGAAGCGTGACGTTGATGGTGTTGCGGAACAGGAAATACTGCGCGACGTACATCGCGACCTGCACAGCGTAGGTGATGGCGATGGCCTTGCCCTTATGCTTGAGCTTGTTGCACCAGAACTGGGAGGTGAAGCAGCCGAGCATGGAGGGGATGAGCGTGATGAGCGAGAAGGTCGCCATCGGGTTGACGTCGCCGAGGACGTACTTGAACCAGTAGATGTTGATCGTGCCTGCGCCGTACAGAGCGAAGCCCTGCGCCAGGAACAGGATGCAGACGATCATGAACTCGCGGTTCTTGAAGGAGATGGCCAGAGACTTGAAGATGCCGATCTTTTTGGGCGACGGCTGCGGCGGAACGACTTCCTTCTGGGACTTTGCGCAGAGGATCTGCATCGGGATGCAGAACACGGCGAAGATCACAGCCAGAATAAAATAGCCCATGTTGGGGTGCTTTGCGGACAGAACCGGCTCGCAGCGGGTGACGAGCTGCACCATGAGCGTGGAGCCGATGTAGGCGAACAGCAGACGCCAGGAGGCAAGAGAGCCGCGTTCGGCAGGATCCTGCGTGACGACGGAGTTCAAGGAGCCGTAGGTCAGGTTGACCATTGTGTAGAACAGAACGACGAGTGCGTACAAAATGACGACATATGCCGTCTTGACGCCGACGGCCCATTCCGGATGCGGCCAGAACAGCAGGGCTGTTGTGATGAACAGCGGAGCCGAGGCGAACATGATCCACGGACGGTAGCGGCCCCAGCGGGAGCGGGTGCGGTCAGCCAGATAGCCGACGATCGGGTCGTTGATCGCGTCCCAGAAGCGGCACAGCAGGAACATCAGAGAGACGGTCGCTGCGGGAATCAGGAAAGTGTCGGTGAGGTAGATCGCAAGGAAGGAGCTGATATAGGACCAGCTGAAGTTGTTTGCCGAGTCGATCATACCGAATGTGCATTTCTTCCATAACGGAAGCTTCACATAATATTGCTTGCTATCGTTTTCCATGCGTAATTTCCTTTCTCTTTCTGGAAAGCGGGTCTGCTTTCCGGGATGGGGGGAATGCGCGCTGTTTATTCGACGTCAGGCGTAAACTGAACGAGGGACTTGATCGTCCGGCCGTTCATCTGGGCCTCAAACGCGTCTTCAAACGCTTCCGGCGTAAAGACGCAGTCCATTTCGAGGATCGGGTCCAGATCGAGCGTGTTGACCAGCGCGATGCTGCGCGGGAACGCATACGGAGACTGGAAAACGCCGCCGACGATGCGGATCTCCTTGAAGAAGGCGTTGAGCAGGTTCAGCTTGTAATCATAATCGTGCCGGTAGAGCGCGGCGAAGAATTCCAGCGTGCCGCCCTTGCCGACTAGCTCCTCGATGCCGTCGCAGGCGCGCCAGCTGCCGGAGGCCTCGATCACAACGTCAAAGCCGCGGCCGTCCGTGATCTTCATCGCCTCTTCCTTGCGGTCCTGATTGACCGGGTCGATGGTGTGTACGGCGCCCAGCTTCTTTGCCATTTCGCGCTTCATGGCGATCGGCTCGATGACGGTGATGTTCGTGCCGCCGGAGTGCAGCGCCAGCTGCGTCATGATCATGCCCATGGTGCCGCCGCCGGAGATGGCGACCGACTGGCCGGGCTTGATGCCGATGAGGTCGATGCCGTGCAGGCAGACGGAGATCGGCTCGATCAGCGCGCCCTTTTTCAGGCTGCACGTGTCGGCCAGCTTGTGTACGGACTGCTCGCGCACGACAATATAGTCCGAGAAGGCGGCGCTTGTACCGGTCATGTTCTCGCAGAACTGCTCCTGGCCGTTGCGGCAGTAGTAGCAGCTTCCGCAGTGCTCATTGTAATAGTAGACGACGCGGTCGCCGACCTTCAGACCCTTACAGGTCGCTGCCGGGCCGAGCTCGGTGATCACGCCGGTCGCCTCGTGGCCGATGGGGGTACCCCCGTCTCCTTCAAACAGGAAGTCCAGCTCCGCACGCTTGAAATGCAGATCGGAGCCGCAGACGCCGCAGTAGGCCACCCGGATCTTGACCTCATCTGCGCGCTTGATCTCCGGTTCCGGCGCTTCGACCATTTTCAGCGTACCGTTTCCAAAATAACGAATGCTGCGCATAGTTGTGTTTCCTCCCTTTCGTCGATCAAGTGTGTATGGGATCTTGCTGTTTCCATGATACCGAATCAACCGGGGCTTTGCGCTTTATATTTCAACCTTTTCCCACCCAAAAATACAAAAGCGCGTCAAAATATGCCGGCGGTTTTTGTGCATATTCACAATTTTGCATACGTCATTGTGAAAAATGCATGGTGGAAGTGCGAAAATTATACCTTGATGGTTTGAATTTTTGCATTAGATTGTCGGAAGTAAAAATAATATACATATTTGGGGCGAGATTCAGACAGAAACAGAGCAAATCCAACGAAAAGCTTGGCATTGTGCGCGAGCTGTGATAAAATATCTGACATCAGTAAAAAAGCAACGGGAGGCTGTCATGATTCAGGTCCTGATTATTTCATCCCTGTATTCGCAGACGCAGCATCTGCGCCGCATCCTTCTGGGGCAGGCCGGGCACATTCAACTGTGCGGAACGGCGGACAACAGTGTGCTCGGAATGTCGCTGATCGAGTCGCTGCACCCGGACGTTGTGATCATGCCGGTGCATATGACCTTCTGGAACCCGGAGGATCTTATCAATTATCTGCTCCCGCGCGGGATCTGCCCGCGCTTCGTCCTGCTGTCCGACGGGTCGGAGGCGGTCATTGAGGGCGCGGCTGCGGTCAAGGTGCAGCAGCTGCTGCCGGACGCCATGCCCTCGGATGCAATGCTCCTGCACGCGGTCGAGGAGGCCGGACGCCTGCAAAAGCACGAAACGGGCGCAGTCCGGCCCCCGGAAAACGAATATGTCCAGCACAGTCTGGAGGTCATGGAGCTGCTGATGGGCCTTGTGCCGGTCGGCACGGGGTCTGCGCAGCAGCAGTTCGGGCGGCTGCACGTGGGCAGCCAGGACTGCTGGATCCTGCTCGGCTCCCAGCCGGACGGGCAGCCGGGGCCAGGCCTTTCCTCCGACTATGCCGCGCTGGAATCTTTTTTTGCGGAGCTGACCGAGCTGCTCCGCCCGCTCGGAAACACGGATATCTGCATTTACCGCGACCAGAACCTGTGCATCCTGCTCGCCGGTGGGCAGGATGCGGAGCCGGACTGGGCGTTCTGGGCGGGGAAGATCAACGCACTGGCCGCGCATCACGCGCTCGGGCAGATGACCTTTGATATTTCCGACGTACCGCTGCCGCTGCCGCAGTGGCACAATCAGTGCCGCCAGCTGCTGGAGCTGCGTAAGCTGCGCTTTTTCTTCTCGCCGCTCTGCCTACAGCCGAAGATGGCGTTTTCCTACCGCGTGCCGGTCACGCAGCAGCTGCTGCACGAAAAGCTTTCGGCGCTTTCGCTGAGTATGCAGGATGCGCGGCAGCTGGAGGCGCTTGCGATCCTGCGGGAGCTGCAGGACATGGTCAGCCACAGTATGTCGGATGAGGTCTGCTCGTTTGTCATGACGCAGCTGACGGTTCGGATGTATTCCCTCAGCAGCAGCTTCGGCGTCGATCCCGCGCTGACCCCGCTGCTGGGCGCGCAGCGTCCTGCAACAGTCGAGGCCATGTTCACCATCTGCCGCGAACAGATGACCGCGCTGTTTTCCAGCATCCGCAATCTGCGCACGACGTCCAACAGCGCCATCGACGAGGTCTGCCGCTTCGTTGCGCAGAACCTTGCTGAGCCGCTGACGCTGACGGTCGCGGCGGAGTATGTCCATATGAACCCGGCCTATCTCAGCCGCGTGTTCAAAAAGGAGACAGGGCAGGCCTTCAACGCCTATGTGAGCGAGCAGCGCATCCGCCGCGCCAAGCAGCTGCTGCAGACGAAAGACCGCATCATCGATATCGCCGGAAACGTCGGCTTTGAAAACTCCAAATATTTCAGTCAGGTATTCAAAAAACGAACGGGCATGACGCCGCAGGAGTACCGCGCAGCCATGCAGAAGGAGGCAGAATTATGATCCGGTCGCTTCGGATGCAGCCGAACCGGAAGCTGTATTTCAAGGAGGTTCCCATGCCGCCCACGCCGGGGCCGGGCGAGGTGCAGGTCAGAATGGCGTTTGCGTCGATCTGCGGCTATGATATGATGATGCTGCGCGGAACCGCGGCGTATCCGCTGAACGGCTATCTCGGTCACGAGGGCTCCGGCGTCGTGACAGCGGTGGGCGAGAATGTCCGTGCGCTCCACCCGGGCGACCGCGTGACGATCAACCCGTATGAGCCCTGCGGCCTGTGTGACGCCTGCCGCAGCAACCGCCCGGAATACTGCACGAACCCCAGCGCCGGCTATGCCGATCTGATGACGGAGTATCTGAATATTCGCCAGCAGCAGGTCTTCCGCCTGCCGGAGCAGGTGAGCCTGCGGGCCGGGAGTCTGATCGAGCCGCTGATGATGGCCATGCACGCCGTAGGCAAGGCGCGGCTCGGCTACGGCAAGCGGGTCATTCTGCTCGGCTGCGGGGCCATGGGCCAGATCATCCTCAAGCTCGTGCGGCAGCACCCGGTCGGACAGATCGTTGTGGTCGAGCCGGTCGCGGAAAAGCGGGAGGCGGCGCTGCGCTTCGGTGCGGATATCGTGATCGACCCGAATACGCAGAGTGTCACGACGGAGGCGCTTTCGCTGACCGGCGGCATCGGCTACGATGCGGTCATTGAGGCCAGCGGCGACCGGAAATCGGCGGCGATCACCATGAATCTTGTTGCACGCGGCGGCTCTGTCGTGTTTTTCGGGCTTTACGGGATGGACTATAATCTGGAGCTGAATCTGTTCACGCTCTACTGGAAGGACGCGACGCTCTCCGCCGTCTGCGTGCCGAGCGGGCAGTTCCCGGCGGCCATCGCCATGGCCGGCCAGCTGAAGCTGGAGGAGGTCATTTCCCGCGAGCTGCCGTTTTCCAAGGGAATCGAAGCATTCCGCGAAAAATCCAGCGGCCGCGAGGCCAAGGTCATGCTGCGCTTTGAACAGGAGAGATCCATATGCTGACACTTGCACCATTTACATTCTGCGCCAATAACGTTCCGGGCACGGACCCGATCCGCGCCATGGACATGGCCCGCCGCTGCGGGTTCCATACGATCGAGCTGTCTGCCATCGACGGCATCAGCGAGCAGATCGTCGCAGAGCGCGTTTCACCGGAATACGTTATGCAGATCGAGCGGGAGCTGCAGAAGCGCGATCTGCAATGCACCGCGCTGTCGGCGCACTGCGACATGACGGACGAGGCGCAGTTCGCGCGTCTGCTGAAAAAGATCGAATTTGCCGGGCAGGTCGGCGCGCAGCTCGTCAATACGCGCTGCGGCCCGAAGGCACGGTACGCCGTGTTTGAGGAGCACGTCAAGCGGGCGGCCGAGGCCGCTGACCGCTATGGCCTGCGGCTGGGGCTGGAATCCTACGGCGATATCGTCGGCCCGGCAAGCGAATGCGGCGGCGTGTTCGCGGAGCTGGATCTGCCGCACGTCCAATATACCTATGATCCGGGAAATACCTACCGCTTCTGCCGGGGCGAGATCCGGCTGGACGAGGATCTGCAGAACGCCTCCGTGCCGGTCGCGTATCTGCACATGAAGGACGGCAGCATCCACGACGGCTATATCTGGAACGAGCCGATCGGGCAGGGCGTGTTCCCATATCCGGCCATGCTTGCCGCGCTGGAACGGCAGGGCGGAACGCTTGGCTGCGCGCTGGAAATGCCTATGAGCTTCTGCGTCAGCGTGCGGGATCTGTCCTTCCGCTTCCTGGAGCCGTCGGACGAGCAGCTTTACGCACAGATCATGCAGTCGGTCGAATATGTAAAGACGCTTGCCCATGTAACAATGTAAAAAAACAGCTGCCTGCAGGCCCGAAGCGCCGCAGGCAGCTGTTTTTATGGCTTTTAGGAATACAGCAGCTCTTTGACAGACTGATGCGCAGCGCCTTGCCCATGCGGGGCAGGCGCTGCGCATATCATTTTGTTCGTTATCCGTTCAGAACTCGCAGATGCGCGTGAGCAGGACGAGGCACTGCTCGAGCGTCATGTCCTTTTTCGGCGCAAAGCCCTTCGTTGTGCCGTTCATCAGATCATACTGCGTCATCATCGCGACGGCCTCTCTGGCCCAGTCGGAAATGGAGGCGCTGTCGGGATAGCGGTCGAGCATCGACATATCAGCCTCAAAGACCACGTTCGACTGCCGCAGAAGACGCAGCAGCACCGTCGCGGCCATCTGGCGCGTGACCCTGGAGGTCGTGTCAAAGCTGCCGTCGGCGTTCGGCTGCATTACGCCGAGCTGCTGCACAACGGCGACCGGATCGGATACGTCCTCGACCAGTCCGAGCGTTCGCGCGGTGTTCGCCGCGAGGCGGGCAAGGGCCTTGCGTGTAATGGCGGACTGATAGCTGCCGTCGGCCAGCATGGTGATGCCGTAGACGTCCGCGTGCGAGACAAGCTCCGCGGCCCAGCTGGACGGCGTTCCGGTGATGCTGGATATGCCGCTGCCCCATGCATAGATCGTGGATACGTCGTCGGATACGGGCTGCGGCTCCTCCGCCGCAGGCGCTGCGGCAACAGGCTCCGCTTCTCCGGCGGGCGCTGCGCGTCCGGCGCTGGAGCACATGGTATAGAAGGTATAGCACCCGCCGTCATAGGGGATCCTGCGGTTCACACCGGCCTTGCCGTCCCAGACCCAGTTCTGCTCGAACAGCGTGACGGTGCCGCCCGCTTCGTCGACGGATTTGACGATGGCATAGTGGTTGCCGTAGCGCTCCCGCGCCTCGGCGGAGGCATAGGCGATATCGCCGGGCTGCGGCGTGTATGTAACCTCGAACCAGTAGCCCGACGGGCTGGCAGCGGTGATATCGCCGCTGTTCGTGAACACGGTCACGCCGTAAACGGCGCTGTAGAACCGTTCGATCAGCTCGTTGCAGAACGGCGTCGCACCCGTCTCATTATAAAGCGCGTCCACGCCGCAGAAGGTATCGGCGGCAAAGCCCTCGCCCACGATCGTGACGTAATCCAGATCAATGGTCGCCTCGGCGGCCAGCGCCGGTACGGCCAGCAGCGTCAGGCATAACATGACTGCCGCCAGACGGCGGAATTTCTTCTGCATACAAAATGCCCTCTTTCGTTCGATAAACTCTTCCTAATTGTAACAGAATGTAACCAATAAGTCAACCATTTTTTTGCGCCCACTGGAAAACCTGCCTGCAGATGTGGTATAGTATAAAAAGTTCCGAACAATGGAGGCATTTGCTTGGAAAACTATTTTCATCTGAACATGGACCGGCGCGCGGTCAACCAGATCAGCGCGCTCGGTCTTGCGCACTGCGGCGACGCGGTGTTTGAGCTGCTGGTGCGGAGCTTCCTCTGTGCGTCCGGCAAGGCGCTGAACGGCAATCTGCACCGTGCGACGGTCGACCTCGTCTGCGCTCCGGCGCAGGCTGCGCGGGCCGAGCGTATGCTCCCGCTTCTGACAGAGGAGGAGCTGGCCTTTTACAAGCGCGGGCGCAACGCGCACGTGCATCAGGTGCCGAAAAACGCCACCTATGCGCAGTATGCCAGAGCCACGGGGCTGGAATGCCTGTTTGGCGCGTTATATCTCACCGGCCAGCTCGACCGGCTGAACGAGCTTTTTATCCTGACCATGGAGGAATCCCATGCCATTTGACGCATTTTTCCTCACGGCGGTCCGTCGTGAGCTGGAGGGCAGTCTGACCGGCTGCCGCATCTATAAGGTCCAGCAGCCGCAGCGCGACACGCTGATTCTGTCCATGCGCGGCGCGGCTGGCGGCGGACGGCTGCTGCTGACGGCCTCGCCCAATCATCCGCGCATCCACCTGACGAACGAGCCGGCCGAAAATCCGGCGCAGCCGCCCATGTTCTGTATGCTCCTGCGCAAGCACCTGACAGGGGGCCGTCTCGTGTCCATGCAGCAGCCGGAGATGGAGCGCCTGCTCGACCTCACCTTCGACTGCACCGACGAGATGGGAAGCCCCACGCGCAAGCACCTGATCCTGGAGATCATGGGCCGCAACTCCAACCTGATCTTAACGGGCGAGGACGGCCGCATCGTCGACTGCCTGCGCAGGGTCGACTTTGAAATGAGTGAAAAGCGGCAGGTTCTGCCGGGGCTTTACTACCATCTGCCGCCCACGCAGGGCAAGCGCGACCCGTTTGCCGTCACGGGAGAGGAGTTGGCCGCGCTTTTGTCTGCACAGACCGCGCCGAAGCGTCTTGACGGCTGGCTGCTGGATACCTTCGGCGGCCTCTCGCCGCTTGTGTGCCGGGAGCTTGCGTTCCGCCTGACGGGCGATCTGGATACCGACCTGTCCACGCTTTCGGCAGAAGAAAAAACAGCGCTGGCAGCGCGTCTGCTTGCCGCCTTCGCGCAGCTTCAGACCATGCCGCCGCAGCCCATGCTCCTGTATCGCGACGAGCGCCCGTGGGACTTTACCTGCCTGCCCGTGACGCAGTACGGCGATTTTATCCGGCAGGAGCCGTATGACTCGTTTTCGCAGCTGCTCGACCGGTTCTATGCCGCGCGCGACCGCGCCGACTCCATCCGGCAGTCATCGCAGGCCATCCGCAAAACCGTCTCCAATCTGCACGCACGCACGGCACGCAAGCTGGAAAACCAGCGTAAGGAGCTTGCCGCGACCCATGACCGCGAGCGCCTGCGGCAGCTCGGCGATATCCTCACGGCGAACCTCTACGTCATCAGGCGCGGCCAGACGAAGCTGCGCGCCGCGGACTTTTACGACCCGGACATGAAGGAGATCGAAATCACCCTCAACCCGGCCATTTCCCCACAGCAGAACGCGGCGAAATTCTATAAGGACTATCAGAAGGCCAAGAACGCCGAAAGAATTCTGACAGAACAGATCGCAAAGGGTGAGCAGGAGCTTGCGTATCTGGCGAGCGTCCTCGACGCGCTTACACGTGCGGAATCCGCGCGGGATTTACAGGAGATTCGGGCGGAGCTTGTCTCCGGCGGCTATCTGCGCGAGACAGACCGCAAAAAGCGCATGAAGCTGCCGCCGAGCCGCCCCATGCGGTTCATGTCGTCTGACGGTTTCCCGATTTTTGTCGGCCGCAGCAACCGGCAGAACGACGAGCTGACGACAAAGCTGGCGGCCAAAACGGATGTCTGGCTGCACGTCCAGAAGATCCCCGGCAGCCACGTCATCATCGAAACGAACGGCCGGACGCCGCCCGACCGGACTGTGACGGAGGCGATGCAGCTTGCGGCGTATTATTCGCAGGCCCGCGACGGCCAGAACGTGCCGGTCGACTATACTCCGGTGAAATTTGTCAAAAAGCCTGCGGGCGCGAAGCCCGGCATGGTGATCTACACGACGTATCAGACTGCCGTCGTCACGCCGGACGCGGCGCTGTGCGAGCGGCTGAAGGAGAAGGAATGATGGAAGAGCGGCACTACGCATTTTTTCAGAACCGGGACTGCGAATATTTCCCCTGCCATGAGACAAAGCACCCGGAGGATTTCAACTGCCTGTTCTGCTACTGTCCGCTCTACGCGCTCGGACGCGGCTGCGGCGGCAATTTCCGCTATACGGAGAACGGGATAAAGGACTGCTCCGGCTGTCTGTTCCCGCACCGGAGGGAAAATTACGACCGTGTGACCGCCCGCTTTATGGAAATCGTCAAAAAAATGCAGGAAGGCGAGTGAAGTGCTGCTGGGTTCGGATTCTACTGCTTCTGGCTGTGCACTGCGAACTTTTCTCGCAAAAAACCGGCACTCTACGGGCAGTAGAGTGCCGGACTTCGTTTTGTAGACTGCTGGGAACGAACCCGGAGAGCGTTTTGGGGCAGGAATCGGGAGACTTTTTCCCGCCATGCGGCTACACTGGAGATACAAACAGGCAGGAGGGATCCCCATGAAAAATCTGAAGATCTTCGGCGACTCCATCATCAAGGGCGTCACCTATAACGGCCAGAGCTATCACCTGTGTCAGGAGCATGATTTCGACACGCTGCGTGCGCAGGGCGTCACCGTGGAAAACAACGCAAAAATGGGCGCGACCATCGACGCGGGACTGAAGCAGCTTGACCGGAAGCTCGGCTCCTGCGATGGCGATACGACGGTGCTGTTCTGCTTCGGCGGCAACGACTGCGATTACGACTGGAAGGCCATCTCGGAGGATCCGGACGGCGAGCATCTGCCGCACACGCCGTCGGAGAAGTTCATCGACCAATACTGCACCGCCATCCGCAAGGCGCAGAGCGCGGGCGCCCGCGTGGCCATGACGAGCCTGCCGCCGCTGGAGCAGGAGCGGTATTTCTCCTTTATCACCAGAGGGCTGAGCGCGGAAAATATTCTGCACTGGCTGGGCGATACGGACCATCTGTACCGCTGGCAGGAGTATTATAACGCCATGGTCGCGCAGCTGAGCCGCGCGTTCGGCTGCCGTCTGGTCGATCTGCGCGCGGAGTTCCTGAAAAGCCGCGTCTTCCCGACGCTCATCGGCGCGGACGGCATCCACCCCACGCAGGCCGGTCACGACCTCATCCACCACACCGTTCAGTCTGCGCTGGCGTATTGACCGGCGCACCGGAGAGCAAAAGCCGCCTCTTTTTATCATGCAGCGCATGGTAAGAAGAGGCGGTATTTTTGAAGAACATGACGTGGGGCTTCGCTGCAAGATCCGGATGAAGCGGAGGACAGCGCCTGGCAGAGAAGCTTTGAGCCGCGCGCTTTGGCCTTGGGGCGATACGGACAGGCGGCTGGGCTGCACTTCCCCGAAAATTACAAATTGTTTCCGCAAGTTCACATAATCACAAAAAGAGCGCATTTTGATGGAGGAAACGGGCAAAACATATTCAAAATAAGCAAAACTGTCCATTGACGAATGCGGCAGAATCCGCTATTATGGTGACGCTGGGACAGTGACTGCAATCTCCCAGAAGGAGGAACTATGAAAAAGCTGATTCTCGTGCTGGCCGCGGCGCTGGCGCTTTCGCTGCTGTGTAGCTGTGCAAAGCCGCTTCCGGAGGAGCCTGTACAGGCTGACCCGGAGCCGGAAGCGCCCGCTGAGGTACACGTCACGACATTTACTGCCGATATTCTTTCATCCGGCGGCGGTACGCTGACGGTCCGCCCTGCAGACAAAGACTCGTCGTTCGGTTCTGCGGACACGGTCACGGTCGCGCTGGCCGACGGGCTTGTCCCCACCGGCGCGGACGGCTGGCCCATTTCTGTGTCCGAACTGACGCAGGCACTTCAGGTGGATATCACGTATCTCGGCGGCGTTGAAACGTCTGACCCGCCGCAGGTGCTGGCGGTCGCCATACGCGTTGTCCCGTCGGAGGAGCCGGTCGAGGACACGACGAATACGGTCACAGACCCGCAGCCGGTCGAGCCAGTCCCGTCTGAGCCTGAGGCGGAGCCGTTTGCCCCGGTCGAGCTTCCTGCGCAGGATCCGGTTCCGGCTGAGATCCCCTATGACGGCATCACGCTTTACGGCTTCCAGAGCATCCGCACCGAGATCGTCCGCAGCGGCGAGGCAGATCTGGATGGCTGCGGCACGCCCGAGACGGTGCAGCTGCTGCGCATCTGGGACCAATATGACCAGCAGTCGTTTGTGCTGCGCATTCAGAAGGGGTCGGACGTGTTCGACACCGGCTTTGAGGAGCCGGATGTGTCCTATCCCGCCAGCTTCAACGCACACATCTGGCTGGCTGATCTGGACGCGGACGGCTATCCGGAGGTCTATTTCAACGGCAATATGAACGGGGATCAGTATGTGCTGAATGTCTGGTCGATGAAGACCGGGACGCCGGAGCTGATCCCGTTTGAGGACCAGATCTATTTGGCGGCCGCGATCATCGGCGTCTCCGATAACAGCCTCCAGCTTGAGAGCACGCAGAATGTGCTCGGCTCCTACAGCGCCATCCGCGCCTATGCCCTGCACGACGATGTGCTGACGCCGCTGGGCGATGAATGGCAGATCGTTCCCGCGAATACGAGCTATTCCCGCCTGTCCGTTGTGCGGGATATTCCCGTCACGCTGGACGACGGCACGGAGTCCGTCTTCGGCCCCGGCACGGTTTTGCAGGTCACGGGAACGGATGGCAAGAGCTTCGTCGACGTGATCACAAGCGACGGTGTGACCGGACGCATCGCAATCGAGCAGCCCGCGGGGGACTGGCAGTGGTATATTGACGGCGAATCGGAGCTGGAATACTTCGAGCTGGTTCCGTACGTCGGATAAATCAGCGGTTCTGACCGCTTGCGGTTTTTGGAAGATTCCTGTATAATCAAAAAGGGCGCTGCGGGATCCCGCAGCGCCCTTTTGAAACTGGTTGGTTTGGTTGTTTGTGTAAAAGCGGCCGGTCATGCTGCCATCGCATCCGCTCCTTTCGGTGTGAGATGTTGATTAAATATCAATCTGTAATTTATTATACACTAAATTGTAACTATTTCAAGGCTTCAAATCTGAAGAATCTGTGAAGAATGGAGAATTGAGCTATGGGAGAGGAAAATAAGAACTGGTTCGCCCGCCACCGCACGGCGGTGTTCGGCATTGCGGTCGCAGTGCTGATTTTAAATCTTGTGGTGCTGGTTGCGGTACCGACGCAGACGCCGGTCGAGCTTTCCCAGACCGTCACGGAATACGCGCTGGCCGACGAGGCATTTGCACAGGCGCACACGCTCACGCTCACCGGCACGCTGACGAAAAGCGTGCTGCACAGCAATCTGTTTCACGGGACGCTGACGATCTCCGGCCTTGACGGTATGGAGGAGCCGTATACGCTGACGCTCACGCGTGAGGACGGCGCATGGCACGGTCTGCCCGGCGAGGCATCCATCCTCTTTTCTGCCGGAAAGGAGATGGACACACTTCTGATTGTGCTGCAGGGCAGTCAGGACGTGGGTGCGGATGTGCACTTTCTTGCACCCGGCGCTGCCAGCCGCAGTGCGGCTCTGACCCGGTTGTATACTTATTATCCGGCGTATCGCACAAAATAAAACACATATTTTTGTGCGTTTTGTTCAAACCACCCCTTGAATTTTTCTGCCCCAGCGCGTATACTGCTGCTGTAATCGAAAGTCAAAGTAAAAAATTGCATGGGAGGCAATGAACATGAAACTCAAGAACATCAAAGAAGTCGAAGAATTCCGCAAGGTCATCCACGCCTGCGCTGGCGACGTGTACCTCAAGAGCCAGGACGGCGACGTGTTCAATCTCAAGAGCGCGCTGAGCGAGTACATCGCCCTCGGCCAGCTTCTGAGCGAGCAGGGCGACAACCTCGAGCTGTTTGCCGACCGCCGCGAGGACGAGGCCCGGCTCATCAATTTCCTCGCCGAGCTGGATAAGGAAAACGAAAACGCGTGACCGCAGCTTTCAGACATAGCGCCGCCGCTGCTCCCAATGGAGCAGCGGCGGTTCTTTTTTATGAAGAGAAGCGACGGAGCACAACCCCGCAATCCAGCGAAGCGGTCACGGGGTTGAACGAAGAAAGACCTTTGCTGTCGAGATGGACGCGCCCTAAGCGGTCATCTGACATACAAAGGTCATTTCTGAGTGGTGCCGGTGGCGGGGCTCGAACCCGCACGGTTGTTACGCCGAGGGATTTTAAGTCCCTTGTGTCTGCCATTCCACCACACCGGCAGGTGGGAATATTTTAGCACTGAATGGCGGGCGCGTCAAGAACAGAAACGGGCGGGGGAAGGAGAAAACGATAAATGTCCGGTTTTTGGGACAGTATGACGTTCGGGCGGATAGAAAATTTCGCCGATTCTTTGTATGTTCTGCCATATTGCAAAAATGGAACAAATGTTTTAATATACAAATACTGCCTCATACATCAGCTGCCGGAAGAACGGAACGGAATTTTAGGAGTGGATGCAGAATGACGAAACACCGAGCAGACAGACAGGACGCATGGGAAACGGCGGACGAGCGGATCGTCCGGCTGTTTGCGGCGCTGAGCCGGGAGGAAAAACAGCAGTTTCTTACTTTTTTTGAAAACGCTCTAAAAACGCGATCATGGCCTGCTTCAGATCATCGTCAGCATGGGAAAGAAGCTCCCTGAGCTGTGCGTCGAGCGGGTCCTCCTCACCGGCCGGTGCGCCGGTGGGGAGCATTTTTTTATCCGTCGCGCCGGTGAGGTAGGCGGGCGTTGTGCCGAGGGCGGCGGCGACGATCTGGAGCTGGTCGGCGCTGGGCTCGGATTTGCCGGCCTTCCAGTCCTGGCAGACGGTCGGCGTACGGCCGATGCGGCGGGCGATGGACGCCTTGGTCACGCCCGTCTCGCGGATCAGCGCTTCGAATCTGCTATAAATAAACAAAACAGACACCTCGCATTTGTGCAAAATAGAGAATCGAATAAAAATGCGACATACCTCCCTTGACAATCGTATATAAATGCGATACACTCAGGGGGCAGGTGCGGAGAGCGCTGCGGGCCGGAAGCAAACAGGCCCGTGGGCCAGGGAATCAGAGGGAGCGGCGCCGCAGCCGGAGATTCATGCAGATTTATTGTATCCGGCGCGGCGCGTTTTGTCAACTGCGTATCGCATAAAAATATGATTGGGTAACCGATGATTCAATCGACAAGAGTTATCAGTGAGAGATTTTGCCGCAAATGAAAGTTTGAAAAACGCAGGAATACTTTGTGTATTTCAAGTTTTTCAAACTGCACAGCTGGGGCAAAAGATCCGCTGAGAACCGCAGACGATTGATTCAGTGGTTACCAAGGGGGGGCGAGGGAAGATGATGCGCGGCTGTGTCTGCCGGTGGTGCGGCGAGGCTGTCACGGAGGCGGACGAGCGGTATGAGGCGATGGACGGCACGGCGGTGCACGCGGAATGCATGGAGGCGCTTTTGCTGGAGACGGTGGGGGTGGAGGCACTGGCGGAGCGCATGGGGTATGAACACAGACGGGAGGTGGAGATGGATGCAGAACGGAGAGAAGGGCTTTGAGCCGGTATGGTGCCCGTTTTACCGGGAGGACAGCGGCAGGAGCATTTACTGCGAGGGAATCACGGACGAGAGCTTTCTGCGGCTGACGTTCGCTTCGGGGCGGGCGAAGCGGCAGCAGATGGAGATCTTCTGCCGGACGAAAAACTGCGAGAAATGCGAGCTTTATACGGCCATCAACGCGAGGTATGCGGATGACTGAGGAAAAGGGCGGAAGAACGCGGAAGGACCCCATCGGCAGAGCGTCCGGGAATCTGGAAAAGGCGCTGGAGACGATCTCGAAGCGGCTGCTGGAGCAGATCAAAGACGGCGAAACGCCGAGCAGGGAGCTGGGCGAGCTGGCAAAGGTGATGAAGCAGGCGGTCGAGATCCGGCAGGAGCTGCAGGAGGAGCACGGCGGGCAGGAGACGGGCGTGCGCGTGGTATTTGAACAGGAAGCGGAGGAATTTTCGGAATGACGGAGCTGCGGATCGGCGCGCCGAATGAGAAGCAGAGGCGGTTTTTACTGGACCGGCACCGGCACATCGCCTATGGCGGGGCCAGAGGCGGCGGGAAGAGCTGGGCTGTGCGCACAAAGGCGAAGCTGCTGGCGCTGCGGTATGCGGGGATCAAGCTTTTGATCGTGCGCAGGACGCTGCGGGAGCTGCAGAACAACCATATCGACCCGCTGCGGCAGGAGCTGGCGGGGATCGCGAAATATAAGGCGGCGGACAAGCGGTTCGAATTTCCAAACGGGTCGACGATCACGTTCGGCTACTGCGCGTGCGACGGCGATATGGGGCAGTATCAGGGCGCGGAATACGACGTGGTGTTTCTCGACGAGGCCGGGCAGCTGCAAAAGGCGTGGATCGACGCGATCAATGCCTGCGTGCGCGGGACAAACGGGCTGCCGAAGCGGACGTACTACACGCTGAACCCCGGCGGGCCGGGGCACGGATATTTTAAACGGCTGTTCATCGACCGCCGGTTCGAGGCGGGTGAGGAGCCGGAGAATTACAGCTTTGTGCAGGCGCTGGTGACGGACAACCGGGCGCTGATGCGGCAGCAGCCGGAGTATTTGAAGCAGCTGGAGACACTGCCGCCGAAGCTGCGCGAGGCGTGGCTGTATGGGTCGTGGGACGTGTATGAGGGGCAGTTTTTTGAGGACTTCCGCGACGTGCCGGAACACTATGAGGACCGGCAGTGGACGCACGTGATCGAGCCGTTTGCGCCGGACAAGGGATGGACGGTCTGCCGGAGCTATGACTTCGGGTATGGAAAGCCGTTTTCCTGTGCGTGGTGGGCGGTCGATTACGACGGCGTGATCTACCGCATTCTGGAGCTTTACGGATGCACGCGGATGCCGAACGAGGGCGTCAAGTGGACGCCGGACCGGCAGTTTGCCGAGATCAGGCGGATTGAGACGGAGCATCCGTGGCTCAAGGGCCGGGAGATCACGGGCGTGGCGGACCCGGCGATCTGGGACGCCTCGCGCGGGGAAAGCGTGGCGCAGACGGCGGCGCGGTACGGCGTGTATTTTACGCCGGGCGACAACGAGCGCATCGCGGGCTGGATGCAGTGCCATTACCGGCTGCAGTTCGATGAGAACGGGTACCCGCGTATGTATGTATTCAAAAACTGCAAAGCATTTATCCGGACGGTGCCGCTGATGCTGTATTCGCAGACGCGGCCGGAGGATCTGGACACGGCGATGGAGGATCATGTGTGCGACGAATGGCGGTATTTCTGTATGTCGCGGCCGGTGAAGCCGATGATGCAGGCGCAGACGGCGGCGGTCTGGTCAGACCCGCTGAATCAAATCAGAAGCTAGGAGGAAGCAATGGAGGTACGGACAACAGGCGTTCCCGTCATTGGGGCGCGGGAGCTGCGGCGGGCGGCGGATATTCTGCGCCGCTACAAGCAGGGCAAGCAGAATCTGGAACGGCGCATCATCGCCGACGAGGACTGGTGGAAGCTGCGGCAGTGGCGGCAGTTTTCGGATAAGGGAAACCCGAATGACGACCGGCCCGCGTCCGGGTGGCTGTTCAACGTCATCATGGGCAAGCACGCGGATGCAGTCGCGGCCTATCCGGGGCCGGTCATCCGACCGCGCGAGCCGGACGACCGGCAGGAGGCGCAGATGCTCTCGTCGATCATCCCGTGCATTCTGGAGCAGAACGACTTTGAGGAGGTCTATTCCGACACGTGCTGGCAGAAGATGAAGCAGGGCACGGGCGTGTGGGGCGTGTACTGGGATCAGGATAAGCTCGGCGGACTGGGGGATATCTCCATCCGGCCTGTGAATGTGCTGAACCTGTTCTGGGAGCCGGGCGTGACGGATATCCAGAAGTCGCAGAACGTGTTCTATCTGGAGCTGGAGGACAACGAGACGCTGCTGGCGGCGTATCCGCAGCTGGCGGGGAAGCTCGGCGGGAGCAGCGCGGTGCTTTCGCGGTACCGGACGGACGATGCGGTCGATCTTTCGGAGAAGACGCTGGTGGTGGACTGGTATTACAAGAAGCGTGTGGGCGGCAGGACGGTGCTGCACTACTGCAAGTATGTGGGCGAAACGGTCCTGTACGCGACGGAGAACGACACGTTCATGCCGTCGGTCACGCGGGAGGCGCGGGACCCGGAGACGGGCGAGACGGTTCTGGTGCAGACGCCGGTGCGTGCGCCCGCGTGTGAGCGGGGGCTGTATGACGACGGGGAGTATCCGTTCATCTTTGACCGGCTGTTTCCCATCGAGGGCTCGATCTGCGGGTACGGCTATATTGACATCGGCAAGGGCGCGCAGGAGCAGATCGACCGGATGGATCAGGCCATCGTGAAGAACACGATCATGGCGGCGACACCGAGGTGGTTCCGCCGCTCGGACGGGTCGGTCAACGAGCAGGAGTATGCGGACTGGACAAAGCCGTTTGTGCACGTGGACGGGAATCTGGGGCAGGATTCTCTGCAGCAGGTGCAGGTCAATATGCTGCCGGGCATCTGCGTGCAGGTGCTGAACAACAAGATCGAGGAGCTCAAATGGACGACGGGCAACACGGACGTGACGAACGGACAGGTTTCGTCCGGCGTGACGGCGGCCTCGGCCATTGCGGCTTTGCAGGAGGCGTCCGGGCGCAGCTCACGCGCGTCGACGCAGTCGGCGTACCGGGCCTATGCGCGGCTCATCCGCATGGTGATCGAGCGCATCCGGCAGTTTTATGATCTGCCGCGCAGGTTCCGCATTGCGGGTCTGAGCGGGGCGGAGGAATTTGTGTCCTACTGCAATGCGCGGCTGAAGGCGCAGAGCATGGGGCCGGAGGCGCTCATGCGGACGCCGGTGTTCGATGTGACGGTCACGGCACAGAAGCACACGGCCTATACGAAGCTGGCGCAGAATGAGCTGGCGCTGCAGTTTTTCCAGCTGGGCTTTTTCCGGCCGGAGATGGAGCAGCAGGCGCTGGCGTGCCTCGACATGATGGATTTTGACGGCAAGCAGCAGATCTTGCAGAAGCTCCGTTCGGGTGCGGATGCGGCGGCGTGGCAGCGGATGGCGCTGACGCTGGCGGGACGGTATGAGCCGGAGCTGTACGAGCGGCTGGCAGGACAGCCCTCGCCGGAGGCTCCGGGGACGGTTCGGACGGCGAAAAAGCAGGACGCGGAACCGGCCAGAGTGCAGCAGGCGCGAAAACGCGCCGGAGAGGCGGCGCAGCCGGGATGATCGAGGTATGGCTGGACAGAACGGCGCTGACGGTGCGCGGCCACGCGGGTTTTTCGCGGTACGGCAGCGATATCGTCTGTGCGGCGGCGTCGATGCTGGCGTTTGCGCTGGCGGAGGCGGTGCAGGCGGCGGGGATGAAAACGCCGCCAGTGATCGAATCGGGCTGCGGACGCTTCCGGCTGGAGGCGTTCGCGGACGGACAGGAGCAGGCGCGGCTGGACGGCATGTTTGAGACGGTTCGCGCGGGATACCGGCTGCTCTCAGCGCGGTATCCGGACTATGTGCGGGTTTTGGGTGAACGTGACCCTGAAAATAAGTTGGAGAGACCCGAGCGTCGCCCGCTTGAAGGGCAGAAGGAGGAAAAGGATGAAAAACTTTGATTGGCTGCAGGCATTTGCGATGGAGCAGCAGGAGCAGCCGGAGCCGGGCGTATCGGCGGACGCCGCGCCGCAGGATGAGCAGGAGCGCGCAGAGGCGTTCCGGGCGCTCATCCAGGGACCGTATAAGAAGGACTATGACAGGCAGGTGCAGATGATCGTGCGCGAACGACTGAAAAACTGCGCGAGAAGCGAGCAGGTGCTGAAGTCTCTGGGGCCGGCACTGGAAAAGACGTTCGGCGTAGATGCGGCACAGCTCACGCCGGAACAGGCGGAGCGGCTGGCCGCGTGCGCACCGGAAGGGAAAGTCCCCGTGACAAAAGAGCAGCGCGAAGAGGCGATGCGGCAGGGGTATGAGGCGCTTCGGGAGCAGTTTGCGGCGGTGCGCGAGGCGTATCCGGGCGCGCAGCTGCATGAGGAGCTGGAAAGCCCCGTGTTCATGCGCCTTGTCATGCGCGGCGTGGATGCCAGAAGCGCTTACGAGCTGACACATTTACGGGAGCTTCGTGCAGGCGCGATGGCATACGGCGCAAGACGCGCACGCGAGGAGCTGACGGCGGCCATGCAGGCGGGTTACCTCCGCCCGCGCGAGAGCGGCATGGCCCCGGCAGCGGGCGGCGCATTTGCCGAGAGTCCGGAGCACTGGTCCAGACAGACGAGAGAGGAACTGAAGGCGCGGGCCAGACGGGGCGAGACCGTCCGGCTCTGAGAAAAGGAGAGATTTTAATGAATCTGAAGCAGGAACTGAATTTGCAGCTGTTTGCCGACGCGGGTACGCTGGTGAACGCCAGCGGCAATTACGTGAACGCGTATTCCGGTGAGACGAGCGCGTTCCCGGATGGCGGCGGTATGACGGCGTCCATGAAGACGTTTTACGACACGGAGCTGCTGGAAAACGCGCGTCCGGAGCTCATCCACACGCAGTTTGCACGCAAGCAGGCGCTGCCTGCCGGACGCGGCAAGACCGTGGAATGGCGCAAGTGGAACACGCTTGAGGACGCGGGCGCGCTGACCGAGGGTGTCATTCCGACGGGCCAGAAGTTTGGCCAGAGCGCTGTGACGCAGGCCATCACGCAGTACGGCACGTATGTGTCCGTGTCCGACCAGCTGGAGCTGCACGCCATTGACGACGTGATTCTGGGTGCGGCGGAGGAGCTGGGCGCGTCCGCCGGTACGACGCAGGATAAGCTGGTGCGCAATGTCGCCGCAGCGGGCACAAATGTGCAGTACTGCGACAAGGTCGGCACGAACGGCGCACATACCGCCGTGACCAGCCGCACAGGTCTGGACACCACCGCGAAGCTGACACCGGACGAGGTCAACAAGGCCGTGACGCTGCTCAAAAAGCTCAAGGCCCCGAAGATCGACGGCAAGTACATTGCCATCATCCACCCGTCCGTTGCATACGATCTGCGTTCGTCCGAGGCCTGGATCGAGGCGCACAAGTATGCGGGTCTGACGGAGCTGTTTACCGGCGAGATCGGCGAGCTGCATGGCGTGCGCTTCATCGAGACGACCGAGGCCAAGATCTTCAACGGCGAGGGCTGCCCGGTCAAGACGGAGGCGGACGAATCCAAGGGCACGCCTGCGGAGTATTACAGCGTCTATGCGACGCTGTTTCTCGGCAAGGACGCCTACGGCATGATCGACCCCGAGGGCGGCAATCTGGAGATGATCATCAAGGACAAGGGCCAGGTCGGCGGACCGCTCAACCAGTTCTCGACGCTGGGCTACAAGTTCTCCAGCGCGGCGAAGATCCTGTATGAGGATCGCATGGTGCGTGTGGAGAGCTGCGGCGCGTACTCTGCCGAGGACGAGGCAAACTGAGGAAACAAGATGGAGACCGGCGCAAGCCGGTCTCCGGAAAAGACGGGACAGGAAGGGAGAATTGTCATGGAAAATGCATTTGCAAGTATGAAGACGATCACGCTGCCGCGTGCGTGCGGCACGGAGCAGCAGTCGGTGTTTGTCTGCGTCAACGGACGCACGTTTCAGGTGCCGCGCGGCAAGGCGGTCGAGGTGCCGGAGCCGGTGTATGAGGTGCTGGAAAACGCAAGACGGCAGCTGGAGGCGGCACGGAAGCTCGAGGATGAGCTGGCCGCCGGCTGAGGGCTGCGGACAGAAGAAAGGAGGCGGGGCGCATGACCATCCGCGAGGCGCTTGAGACGGTCGACCGGCTCAAGCCCAACCAGTATGGGAGCGCGGACAAGCTGCGCTGGCTGTCGGAGCTGGACGGAGCGGTGTACCGCGAGATCCTGACGCAGCATGAGACGCAGACGGCGGCGTTCGCGGGCTATACGCCGGAGGCGGATCTGGACGGGACGGTGCTTCTGATCGAGTGGCCGTATGACGAAATTTACCGGTGGTATCTGGAGATGAAGATCGACGACGCCAACGGGGAGATGACGAAGTACAACAATTCCGCCGCCAAGTACAATATGTACTATCAGGCGTACCAGAACGCGTACAACCGGGCGCATCTGCCGAAGAGCGAAGCGGCGTATATCAAGCTGTAGGGGGGATAGCGGGATGTTTTATCCAAAGCTGACGGAGCAGCGGCAGCAGACGCTGACGACCGAGGCGTTTCTCGGCTATGACCACGATCTGAAGCTTTCTGACGGGGAATTCTACGACATGGAGAATCTGACGTCGGACTGCTATCCGCTGCTTGCGCCGAGAGTGCGGCGGGGGACGGTGCAGGCGCTTTCAGGGGTGCAGGCGATCTGCGCGCGGGACAGGCTGTGCTGGGTGCAGAATCAGGTTTTGCATATCAACGGCGCGTCCATGGAGGCGTATATGCCGTCGGTGAACATCAAGGCGGGAGAAAAGCAGCTCGTGTCCATGGGCGCGTATCTGTGTATCTTCCCAGACGGAATTTACTTCAACACGGAGGATTATTCCGACAACGGGTACATGGGGCATGAGAATACGGTCGACGCGGCGGAAACGCCGATCAGCGTGTCGCTGTGTCTTGCGGACGGGCAGGCGCTGACACTGAGCTTCTCGCAGGCGGCGCAGCCGGAAAGCCCGTCGAACGGGCAGTATTGGCTGGACACGTCGGGGAGTCTGCACACCATCAAGCAGTGGGCCGAGGCCTCGGGGCAGTGGGTGTCCGTGCCGACGGTGTATGTGAAGCTGGCGGCGAACGGCATCGGCAAGGGCTTCAAACAGTATGACGGCATTGAGATCTCCGGGCTTTCCGGGAACGAGCAGCTCAAAAAGCTGAACGGCAGCCAGATTTTATACGGCGCAGACGAGAGTTCTATCGTCATCGTGGGGCTGATCGACCAGGCAGCGGAGGTCACGAGCGGGACGGTGAAGACGGCCCGGCGCGTGCCGGATATGGACTTTATCACCGAATGCGGCAACCGGCTCTGGGGCTGCAAGTACGGTGTGGCGGACGGGAAGACGGTGAACGAGCTTTACTGCTGCAAGCTGGGCGATTTTAAAAACTGGGCGTGCTATCAGGGGGTGGCGACGGATTCGTGGCGGGTCAGCTGCGGTACGGACGGGAAATGGACGGGCACGGCGACGCTGGCAGACAGTCCGGTGTTTTTCAAGGAGGACTGCTTCCACCGGGTCTATCCGTCGGCCTCGGGCGCGCATCAGGTCGTGGTGCAGAAGTGTGCGGGTGTGCAGAACGGGTCGAGCAAGAGCCTCGTGGTGGTGGACGACCGGCTGTATTACAAGTCGCGCATGGGCGTGTGCGTGTACGACGGGAGCCTGCCGCAGGAGATCGGCGGCTGCTTCGGCACGGTGCTGTATGCCAACGCGGCCGCGGGCGGTGTGCGCGGGAAATACTTCATCAGCATGGAGGATGCGGCGCACAGCTGGTCGCTGTTCGTCTACGACACGCGCAAGGGTCTGTGGCACCGGGAGGACAGCACGCACGCAAGCGAGTTTGCGCGGGTCGGCGACGAGCTGTATTTCCTTGAAAATGGAACGCTCAGGACCGTTTACGGCACAGCCGGGACGAAGGACGGGCCGGTCGGGTGGATGGCGGAGACGGGGATCATGACGTATGGCCTTGTCGGAAAGAAATACGTCTCGCGCATCAATCTGCGGATGCAGCTGCCGAAGGGGTCGAGCGTCGATTTCTGGGTGCAGTATGATTCGGACGGCGTGTGGCGGCACTGCGGGCACATTGAAGGCCGGGGGTTGCGGACGTTCCTGCTGCCGATCCGGCCCGCGCGGTGCGACCATCTGAAGTTCCGGCTGACGGGAAAGGGTGAGATGAAGCTGTTCAGTCTGGCGAGAGTGCTGGAAGGCGGAAGCGATGTATAACGCGTTCTGTAGGGGCCGATGCCCACATCGGCCCGGCAGAATGCACGTCCGAAACGAAAAACGCTGCGGCGAAATTGAAGGTTCCCAGTGGGCCGGTGTGGGCATCGGCCCCTACAACGTACGGAAGGAGGTGCAGAGGATATGGGAAGTTTAACGCTTGCATACCCGTCCATTACGGGCAGGACGGCGCAGGAGCAGCTGGAGAGTATGCGGCGGTATCTGTGCGGGATGGCGGAGCAGCTGAATCTTGCCGACTGGTCGGCACGGGCGGCGCTGACGGAGATCGCGCAGGCCATCGACGCGGACAGTCTTCCCGAGGCGGAGAAGAAGACGGTGCTTTCGGGCTACGCGGCTTTGAAGTCGCTTATCATCAAGACGGCGGACTTTGCGGCGGCGAATTCGGAAACGTGGTCGACAAAGCTGTCCGGCAGCTATGTGGCGATCTCGGATTTCGGAAAGTATCTGGAGAAGACGCAGCTGACAATCGAGGGCAATTCCGTCGGGATCAAACAGCTGTATGATTACACGGCGGGCGTGAACAACGCGTTTTCCGTGAATGCGCAGCAGTATATCAAGACGGGGCTGCTGTATTACAACGACGTGACGCCGGTGTACGGTGTGGGCGTGGGCAATATCGAGACGACCGTAACAGACGGCGGCGGAAGGATCGTCGACCGGACGAAAAACGAACTGCTGACCGTGACGCCGAAACGCATTTCCTTCTGGCAGGAGGGGATGGAGGTTGCGTATCTGTCGGAGAAGAAGCTGCATTTCCCGTCCGGAACACTGGAGGCGTACAACGCGAAGCTGACCGGGACGATCACGGCGGCGGCAGGCTCGGCCTTTGGGCCGTGGACGATCTCGGACGGGAGCATCTACCGCGTGGAAAACGTGTTCGGCAGCAGCGCGGGTATGTATTTTGGGACGGGCGGCCTCTCCGTATCAGACCGGTTTCAGGTGGATGCGAACGGATATCTGACGTGCTCGGGCGCGAGTATCTCCGGCGCGATCAGGGCGACGAGCCTGAATGTGACGGGCGCAAGCATCACGGGGCTTACGGTCGATGCGGCGAGTGTGACGGGCAATCTGTCCGCGTCGCGCATCAACGGCGGCATTCTGGATTTCAACAATTTTTCGGTCGATCACCTGTCGGCAAACGACATTACGACGGGGCTTTTATCGGCGGATTATATCAAGCTGGGCGGCGATATGGCGGTATACGATGCGCTGAACAGCGGTACCGTCGGCGGGTGGCTCGGCTATACGACGGGCGCTTACGGCGGCGCGGGGATCCATATGCAAAGTGGGCTTGGCGAGGTCGTGGCGACGGCAAGCGGCGCGAAGCTCTGCTACGGCGGCAATACGCTCTCCGTCACGGAGGGCGGCGCGCAGACGAACTGCCGAATGGCGGTAGGCGGCGATCTGGTCGTGAGCGGCAGCGCGGCGCCGTCTGTTGACGGCGCGGGATCGCTCGGGTTTTCCGATTACCGGTGGTCGGTCGTGTACGCGCAGACGGGCACGATCACTACATCTGATCGGGAGAAGAAGACGGACATTTCGTATGCGCTGGAACGCTATGACGCGCTGTTTGAGAAGCTGCGCCCGGCAAGCTACCGGCTGAAGGGCGGCGCGTCCGGCAGGACGCACACGGGGCTGATCGCGCAGGATGTGGAGCAGGCGCTGCGGGAGTGCGGATTGACGGGAAAGGACTTCGCGGCCTTTGTGAAAACGCCTGGAACGGACGGCGGCGCGGACTACGGCCTGCGCTATGAGGAGCTGATCGCCCTGTGTATCCGGCAGGTCCAGAGGCTGCGGGAAAGAGTGAGGAAATTGGAGGAAACGGCATGAGTAAGCTTTCGAATGCGATCGGCGCGCTGCGTATGGGGCTGGTGGAGGCGATCAACGCCTCCGGGCTTCCGCCGTGCGTCGTCGGAATGGTGCTCGATCAGGTGCGCGAGCAGGTGCGGCTGCTCGAGGCGCGGGAGGACGCGGAAACAGAGGAGAAAAAGGAGGAGGACAATGGCGCTTTACAGAGTGCAGGGTAACGGAAAGGCTCCGGCAGGGCTGCAGGCGGGCGACGAGGTCGTGACGGGCGGCGGCACGTACCGGATTCTCGGCGTAAACGCCGACGGCAGCTACCGCAGCTCGCTCAGCGACAAATATCAGACGATCTATAACTATCGCGGCAGCTACGGAACGGCTCCGGCCGGTCAGACGGACACAGCGCAGGTCAGAACGCCCGGCTATACGCCGTCCGGCGCGGCAAGCGAGGCGAAGGCGGCGCTGGACCGGGTGCTGTCGGAGAAGCCCGGCAGCTATACGTCCCGGTGGGACAAGGAGCTGGACGCGCTTTATGACCAGATCGCGAACCGGAAGGCGTTTTCCTACGATCTGGGGGCAGACCCGATGTACCGGCAGTACCGGGAGCAGTACCAGAGCGCGGGACGGCTGGCAATGGAAAACACGATGGGCGCGGCGGCGTCTCTCACGGGCGGCTACGGCTCAAGCTACAGCCAGCAGGCAGGGCAGCAGGCGTACAACGTGTATCTGCAGAAGCTCAACGAGGTCGTGCCGGAGCTCTACGCGCAGGCGCGCACGCAGTATGACCGCGAGGGCTCGGCGCTTTCCGAGCGCTATGCGCTCATCAGCAGCCGTGAAAAGAGCGACTATGACCGCTACCGCGACCAGGTGTCGGATTATTACGCGGCACTGTCCGACGCGCGCGGCGCGTATCAGAGCGAGGCGCAGCGCAGCGAGAATCTGGCGCTGCAGTATGCGAAGCTGGCGAACGACAATTACTGGAACGAGCTGAACTATCGATCCGACCGGGAGGACGCGGCGAACGCGCAGTACTGGAAGCAGCTCGCCTACGCGGACAAGCAGGCTGCGGCGGCAGAAAAGGCGGCGCAGGCCCGGCAGAAGGCGGCGCAGGCGGGCACGGCGAAGGACAAGCAGACAAAGCGCTCGTCTTCCCTTGCCAGAGGCAGAGGCGAAAAGCGCGGCAGAACGGCGCCCGGCACGGCGCGCCGCGATGAGATCAACTGAAAAGGCCGGAAGGAGGAGAACAGATGACAAAGCTTCCGGGCGCAAAGCCAAGCCCGCGCATTGCGGGCGGCGTGCTGCGCTGGTACGCGGGCGATACGTTTTCCGTGACGCTGGCGCTGGAGCTGCGCGATCAGGACGGCGATCCGGTCACGGTCGGCGCGTCCGACAGTCTGACGGTCAGCTTTTTTGACGCGTCGCACGCGCCGGTGCATACGTTTCAGTTTGACCGCGTGACAGGCGGGCAGGCAACGCTGACGTTTGACGATACGGTCAGCGCAAAATTTCCGAAGGGTGCGTATTTCTATGACATTTTGTATACGCACGGCGACAAAACAACGCTTGCGCGGGACAACCGCGCGGCGGCAGAGTGAGGTGCGGATATGCGGGTAGAGATTCCGAATACGATCACAGCAACCATTGGCGGACTGATCTCCAGAGGCGTGAAGGCGGTTGAGGTCACGGACGGGGGACGGCTCGTCTTCACGCTGACGGACGGCAGTACCGTCGATGTTGGAAGCGTCGTGGGGCCGCAGGGCGAGAAGGGCAGCACCGGCGCGCAGGGCCCGAAGGGCGATACCGGCGCGCAAGGCCCAAAAGGCGAGACGGGTGCACAGGGGCCAAAAGGCGAAACAGGCGCGCAAGGGCCAAAGGGTGAAACAGGCGCGCAGGGTGAGAAGGGCAACACCGGCGCACAGGGTCCGAAGGGCGACACCGGCGCACAGGGCCCAAAGGGCGACCCCGGCGAACGCGGCCCGAAGGGGGAAACCGGCGTACAGGGTCCGAAGGGCGAGACTGGCGCGGGCTTTCTCGTGAAGGGGTATTATAAGACGGCCTCCGCGCTGGAAGCGTCCGTACAGGAACCAATGGCAGGCGATGCCTATGGCGTCGGTGTGTCGGAACCGTATGACATTTATATTTTCGACGGCGTAACAGAGAGCTGGATCAACAATGGGCCGCTTCAGGGCGCAAGGGGCGAAAAGGGAGACAAGGGCGACCCCGGCGCGGACGGTGCGCCCGGAAAGGACGGCGCACAGGGCCCGGCGGGCGCGGACGGTACGCCGGGGCAGGATGGCACAACGTTCACGCCGTCTGTTTCTGCAGCCGGTGTTCTCAGCTGGACGAACGACGGCGGGAAGCAGAACCCGGCCAGCGTCAGCATCAGAGGCCCGGCGGGGACACCCGGGCAGGATGGGGCTGCCGGGCCGGCAGGTGCGGACGGTGCGCCGGGACAGGACGGCACGACCTTTACGCCCCATGTTTCCGCAGCCGGTGTTCTCAGCTGGACGAACGACGGCGGAAAACAGAACCCGGCCAGCGTCAGCATCAAAGGCCCGGCGGGCGCAGCAGGCAAAGACCCGGAGCCGTTTTATGTGACCTGCACGCTGTCGGGGCAGGATGTGTACGACGAGGGTGCTACACATGATAAGTCATTCGCTGAGATCCTTGCCGCCCATCAGGCAGGGCGGCCATGCCGTGCAATTTTGACGCTGGCCGGGAGCACTGGTGATGATACCGTGCTGCTTCCGCTGGCGGAGCTGCATGCGGACGCTTCGGACGGATATGCAAAATTTGCGCTGACAGAAATGACGCAGGGCGATACGCCGGAAGAGCTGAGGGTCTGCTACGCGTGGATCCATTCGACGGACGCTGCGGAGGGCTTCTGGGGTAGCAGATATACGCTGTCCGGCGATGAGACTTTCCTGCCGGATGTGACGGCCTCCGACAACGGGAAATTTTTGCGGGTGTCCAATGGCGCATGGGCGGCGGCGACGATCACGAACGCGAATGGAGGCAGCTTCTGATGGCGGAATTTTTGACATTTGACACCGACCTCACGGCGGTCGCGAACGCGATCAGAGCCAAGGGCGGCACGTCCGCGCAGCTGGTCTATCCGAACGGCTTCGTGTCGGCGATTCAGGCGATCCAGACCGGCATTACGCCGAAGCTGGTCGTGACCACCTCTGCCGGGGCGGCAGTCACGGCAGTGAAGGGCTCCAAAACGGTCACGGGAACTGCCGGGACAGACGGAGTGTGCACGCTGGAGCTGCCGGAGGCAGGCGCGTGGAGCGTTACGTCGGCGAAAAACGGGGTGAATGCCGCGCAGAGCATCGTGATCGGCACGCAGAGCATGAAAATGCCCCTGTATCTCGACAGCTTTGCCGACAATACATGGGAAGAGATCATCGCGGTGTGCAGGACCGGGATCGCCCCGGACAGCTGGGCCGTGGGAGACAGCAAGTCCATGACCATCGGCGGGACGGCCTATCAGGTCGATATCATCGGCAAGAATCATGACGAGTATGCGGACGGCTCCGGCACGGCTCCGCTGACATTCCAGCTGCATGATTGTTACAGCGAAGCAAAGCAGATGTACAGCACCAACCTGAGCGGTCTCGGCTGGAAGAACACCGATATGCGCCTGACCTATCTGCCTGCAATTCTGGCGCTGATGCCGGCGGAGGTGCAGAACGGCATCCACGCGGTAAACAAGAAGACATCTGAGGGGGGCAACAGCACGACGATTGAGACAGTATCGGACACGCTGTTCCTGCTCAGCGAGGTGGAGATTTTCGGGACTGCAAGTTCTTCCGTAGCCGGGGAAGGAAGCCAGTACGACTATTACAAGGCAGGCAGCCCGAAGATCAAGAAGAGAGAAGGCGTTGACGAGTTCTGGTGGGAACGGTCGTCAGCCAGCGGCGGTATGTTTTGCAGAGTCAGAGCAAACGGCCAGGCGGGCGCGTCCAATGCCTCAAACAGCCTCGGCGTAAGCTTTGCGTTCTGCTTCTGAAGGGAGGAAGCGTATGGAATATCTGAAGGTAAACGGAACGGAGTACCCCGCGCACTTCTGCGGAAAGCAGATCGACCGCGAATGGGATGGCCGCGCGTCGAAAACCGTCACGCTTGCCATGCCGTATGCACAGGCTGTGCAGCTGTTTGTGGATGGGCTGCGCTGGGGCATCGTCCGGCGTGAGGCCGGCGCGGATGACGCGGCGCAGGAGCAGGACTGCTCCGGCTACTGCGTCGCAGGCCCGATCACAGACAACCGGGACGGGACGCTCAGTATTAAAATGGGCAGCTATACGCAGCTGGAGCAGGCGCTGCGGGAGCTGGAGGAGGCGCTGGCATGACGAGACTGGAACGGGAACTGCTCACGCGGATTAAAGCGCGGCTGGACGCGCTGGACCCCGGCGCGGCGGAGAAGCTGGCGGCCCTGCTGCCGGTGCTCAGGCGCTTCGCACAGAGCTATGCGGCGCTCGGGCCGGCAGCGAAAAAGACCATCGAGGCGCTGCTGCCGGAGCTGGCGGCGCTGCTGGAGGCGGCGGAAGGAGCGATGCAATGAGTGCGGAGCAGACGGGCGCATTCTTCGCGCTTGTAAGCGTGTGCAGCGGGCTTGGTTCCGTGCTGAGTCTGCTGCTGCTTCTGGCAAAGCCGGTGCGCGGGCGGCTGTTCGGCCTCAGCGCGATCCGGGAAGGGCAGCGCTGTATGCTGCGCGCGGATATGCTGGCGGCATATTATAAGCATAGGGAAGAAAAAAACATCCGGCAGTATGAATATGAGAATTTTCTCTATGAATACAAGGCGTATAAGGCGCTGCACGGCAATTCGTTCATCGAGCGCATTGCCCGCGAGGTCGCCGAATGGGAGATCGTGACATAGGCACAGGTACAGGAAAGGAGCTTTGGAGGTATGGAACAGTTTTTGAAGCGCATCGAAAATCTGCTGACGGTCAAGTCAATCGTGACGCTGGCGCTGACGGCGGTGTTCGCCTGTCAGGCGGTCAGGGGCGAGGTCAGCCAGGACTTTATGATGATCTATACGACGGTCATCGCGTTTTATTTCGGGACGCAGGCGCAGAAGCTGCAGAGCGGCGCGGAGACACGGCATGACGACGGCGCATCCGAGTAATTACACGAAGGGCCGCAGCGCACCCATCGAGTTTCTTGTGCTGCACTACACGGCCGGGCGCAACGACTCCGCCGCGGCGGGACTCAAATATTTTGAGTCCCCGCGCGGGGCCTCGGCCCACTATTTTGTCGACCGGAACGGCTGGCTGCAGTCGGTCAGCGACGAGGATACGGCATGGTCGGTCGGCACGGCGGGCGTTTATACGCAGAAGCACCCGCGCTGCCGCAACGGCAACTCGATCTCCATCGAGATGTGCTGCCGGTATGACGCGGGGCGCTACTGGCTGGAGGACGCGGTCGTGGCGAACGCGGCGCTGCTGACAAGAAGGCTGATGCGCAAGTACGGCATTCCGATCGAAAACGTGCTGCGGCATTATGACGTGGTCAGCAAGCGGTGCCCCGCAATGTGGGTGGACGACGAGAACGCATGGTTCGCGTTCAAACGGCAGGTCATGGAGGTGATGGAGATGACGAAGGAGGAGCTGCTTTCTCTGAAGGGAACGGGCGACCATCCGTCCGACTGGGCGCTGCAGGCGGCGCAGTGGGCCAAGGAGAACGGCATTTTTACCGGCGACAGCGCGGGCAACTTCGGCTGGCAGCAGCCGGTCACGCGCGAGGCCGTGGCGAAGCTGCTGTACGAATACGATCAGGCACGTAACGTTGACAGCGGCGCGGCGGACATGGTAAAATAAGCGGGAAGAAGGAACACGCGGAAAGGGGGGAGGCGGATGCTGGAGATTCTGCTGATCAGTGCGGGCGCGGTATTGGAGACGCTGTTCATCATGCGCTCTTATAAGCGGCGCGATGCGTCGTCTGTCGTGCTCAAGACCATGGCGTCGGTGGTGTTCGTGCTGCTGGGGCTGCTGGAGCTGCGGCGGATGGGGCCGAGTTTGTACGGATGGTATGTCGTGGCGGGACTGACGCTCGGGATGCTGGGCGATCTGCTTCTGGCGCTGCGGTTTTTGTCGGAAAAGCTGCACCGGCTGTTCTTCGCTGCTGGCTCCGTGTCGTTTTTTCTGGGCCATATCGTGTATATTCTCGCGATCCTGGCGCTCTGCCCGGCGGCGTGGCTGTACGCGATCCCCATCGCGGTGGTGGCGCTGGGCGCGGCCTGCTTCTACGCATACGCCAAGGAGGTGCGCGCGGGCAAAATTACGCCGCTCGGCGTGCTTTATATCGGCGGCGTTTTGTTCATGACGGCCTGCGCGGCGACGGGCGCGTTTATCGAGTCCAACCGGGCGCTGTTCCTGTTCTTTGTCGGCGGCATCTGCTTTTCGACGAGCGATAATATGCTGGTCGTGCTCTCCTTCGGCAAAAACGACAGCCCCTACCGCAACGCGGTTCTGCACGTGCTGTACTATATGGCGCAGATCTTTATCGCGCTGACGATCAAGTTTGTGTAAAGCAGCGCATTCGAAGCAAGAAACGGGGCTGTTTCGCGGCAGCCCCGTTGACAGTCCGCCAGTCCTGCACGGCAATGAGCCGTTCCGCCGTTACCTCGAATCCGGCTTCCTCCCGCACTTCCTTTTCCATGTTCGACGCGATGGACTGGTCGACATCGCACCAGCCGCCGGGCAGAGCCTAGGTCCCGTTGTTTTCGTGAGCGAGAAGAATTCTGCCGTCTGCAAACACAGCCGCCCGCGTGTCGACCTTCGGCGTCTGGTAGCCTGTCTCATTGCAGAACAGGTCATGGATCTTTTCGGTTGGAAGACCGGTTCGCGCGGAGAGCATTTCGGCGGCGATCTGCCGCAGCTCCGCGTAACGCTCCCGGTCATATTGGTCCTTCCCATATTGCAGCCCGGCCTGCGCGATATCGTCCGTGTGGGAAAAGGCGGTGATGAGCGGCTGCATAACGCCGAAGGACAGCACAATGACTGACAGGAACATCTCAGCAGACAGCGTGCCGCGCATGGAGAGCAGGTATCCGACCGGCAGAATGCCGAGCAGCGTCGACGGCAGGATCGCCATGCCCGCGCCGGTGCGTGATGTCAGGGACTATTGTGAATCTATGGGCGAGGATCTGGATGATTTCGAGTCCGATGTGGGCGCGAATTACAAGCTGAGCTATGAGGTGCAGGAAATCGATACGGCTTCCGAGCGCAAAATGAGCCCCCTGACTCTGCTGCAGAGCGGCTGCTTTTTGACAGACTGACAAAAAATCGATGCAGAAAGGCGGATTTTTGGGGCGAATCTGCCATTGACATTTGCTGGCCCGCTGTATATAATGACCCCAGAAATCAGGGAAGGAGCCGACACGCGATGAAAAAGCTGTTTACCACCGCTATGATGATGCCCATGTGCATGCGCTGCATGTGCATGTTTTCGCGTACTCAAAAATCGGCTCGCTTTGTTTCATAAATTTCCATATTGGCAGTCAAACCGCCAATGCCGGAGCTGAGAAACGATGTGAGTTTCCCGGCTCTTTTTATTTGTCTCAGAAAACCTATTAAAACACTGTGGAAGGGGATTTCCCATGATCGAGCTGAAACACCTCGGCAAAATCTATTCCTCGGCCTCCGGCAGCGTGGAAGCGCTGAAGGATGTGAACCTGACCATCGCGGACGGCGAGATCTTCGGTATCATCGGCCTGTCCGGCGCGGGCAAATCGACGCTGGTGCGCTGCATCAACCTGCTCGAACGTCCGACCTCCGGCGAGGTCTGGGTCGACGGGCAGAACCTGACGGCGCTCAGCGAGAAGGCGCTTTTGCAGGTACGCCGGCAGATCGGCATGATCTTCCAGAGCTTCAACCTGCTTGAGCAGCGGTCGGTCCTGCGCAACGTCTGCTTCCCGCTTGAAATTTCCGGCACGCCGAAGGCGGAGGCAAAGAAGCGCGCGGAGGAGCTGCTGAAGGTCGTGGGCCTTGCCGACAAGGCTGCAAGCTTCCCCTCGCAGCTGTCCGGCGGACAGAAGCAGCGCGTGGCCATCGCCCGTGCGCTGGCGACCAATCCCCGGTACCTGCTGTGCGACGAGGCGACCAGCGCACTCGACCCCAACACGACGCGCTCCATTCTGGAGCTGCTGCGCGAGATCAACAAGACGCTCGGCGTGACGATCATTGTCATCACGCACGAGATGAAGGTCATCGACCAGATCTGCGACCGCGTGGCCGTCATCGATAAAAGCTGCATCGCCGAGGAGGGCCGCGTGGCGGACGTGTTCACAAACCCGAAGTCCGATATTGCGCGCGAGCTTGTGCTCCCGCAGGAGCGCCCGGTGCTCGATCCCACGACCGGCGGGCGGAAGCTCCGCCTGATCTTCAACGGCGAGGATACGCAGAAGCCTGTCATTTCCGAAATGATCCTGGCCTGCCGCGTGCCGGTGAACGTGCTGTTCGCCGATACGAAATCCGTCGAGGGCGCGGCCTACGGCCATATGATCCTCGAGCTGCCGAACGACGAGCACGACGCGGAAAAGGTCGTCAGCTGGCTGAAAAACAGCGGACTGACGTGGAAGGAGGAGCGGTAAATGGCTACCGAATATTTCGTAAAGCTCTGGGATAACAACATTATCCAGCTGGGCATCTGGCAGACGGTCTACATGACCGCGCTCACCACGATCTTCGCGTATCTCATCGGCCTGCCGCTGGGCGTCATTCTCTGGGCGACGGACAAGGACGGGCTGCACCCTAACAAGGGTGTCAACACCGTGCTCGGCTTTATCGTGAACTTCTTCCGCTCCATCCCGGCAGTCATTCTCATGGTTGCCATGATCCCGGCGGCGAAGCTGCTGCTCGGCACCTCGACCGGCAACGGCGCGGTCATCGTCACATTGATCATCGCCGCCGCGCCGTATGTGGCGCGCATGGTCGAGTCCTCTTTGAAGGAGGTTCCCGCAGGCGTGATCGAGGCCGCACAGGCCATGGGCTGCACGAATTTTCAGATCATCTGGCACGTGCTGCTGCCGGAGGCAAAGCCGTCGCTCATCTCCGGATGCGTCATTTCGACTGTTACCATTCTCAGCTACACGGCGCTGGCCGCGACGCTGGGCGGCACGGGCCTTGGGCAGATCGCCATCATCCACGGCCACCAGAGAAGCCAGAAGCTCGTCGTCTGGGTCTGCGTGCTGCTGATCGTCGTGATCGTCCAGCTCATCCAGATCGTGGGCACCACTGTCGTTCGGAAGACCGATAAGCGCGCCCGCTGAAAGGAGCGTCCCATGAGACTGATTTTTGAGCGGCTGCTCCGCATCAACTGGCGATGCGGCCGAATGTGACCGAAGCCGTCCGCACGTCAGAAACAAACCGATTTTAAATTTTATAAAGGAGATTTTATCATGAAAAAGGTACTTGCAATCGTTCTTTCCGCTCTGCTGCTCGTCGCCGCGCTTGTCGGCTGCGCTTCCAAGAGCGAACCCGCTTCCAACGACAACAATGCTTCCGCCGATACCGCCGCTTCCACCGACGGCAAGCTCGAAACGCTGAAGGTCGGCGCTTCCTCCACCCCGCACGCCGAGATCCTCGAGCAGGTCAAGGACACGCTGGCTGCCGAGGGCTATGACCTCCAGATCGTGATCTATGACGACTATGTGCTGCCGAACCAGTCTCTGGCTGACGGCTCGCTCGACGCAAACTACTTCCAGCACACCCCGTATCTGAACAGCTTCAACGCCTCCAACGGTACCGATCTCGTCTCCGCAGCCAAGATCCACTATGAGCCGTTCGGCCTGTACGGCAACGGTGTTGCCTCTGTTGCGGACATTGCCGCCGACGCAACCATCCTGATCCCCGCCGACGACTCCAACGAGACGCGTGCTCTGCTCCTGCTGGCGCAGGAAGGCCTCATTGAGCTGCCCGCCGATGCTTCCGCCGAAAAGGGCGTGACCACGCTGGATATCGTCGACGCGAAGGGCCATGACGTGCAGCCGCTGCAGGCCGATACCGTCCCCGCACAGCTGGCGAACTCCAACCCCGGCACCGTGGCCGTCATCAACGGCAACTATGCGCTGCAGGCAGGCCTCCACGCCGCTGACGCGCTCGCGATCGAAGATGCCTCCGGCGACGCGGCCCAGACCTACGCCAACATCATTGCCTGCCGCGCAGGCGAAGAAAACAGCGCCAAGATCCAGGCACTTGTCAAGGCGCTCCAGTCCGACGCTGTGAAGGAATACATCGAAAAGACCTACAACGGCGCTGTTGTTGCGATCTTCTGATCCTAACGCATTTCCGCCCGGCTCCGATTTGGAGCCGGGCGGTTTCTCGTTTTGGGGCAGCGGTATCAACGGCCCTTGGAACAGGCGCGGCAAAGGTTGGCTCTATTCCAGCGCCTCGTACAGCGGGCGCAGCTCTTCGAGCTTGGTGAGACTGCAGGAGGCGTTCCATGCCATGAAGCCGCCGGTAAGCCCCTCTTCCCGCAGCGCGCGGATCTCGTCGCCGATCTCCTGCACGCCGTATTCGTTATAGGGCGGCTGGATGGCGTTATACGCCTGAATCCAGGTGCGGTCAACTGCAGGCGTGGGCGTTTCAGTCTGCCGCTTGGCGGCGGACTCTGCCCAGTCGAGCAGCGTCTCATATGGATGCTCCCACGGGCGGTAGGCCCCGTTGCGGGCAAAATGGTCAGGATACGGCATGCCGGAAATCACGTCAACAACATTGCTGATCGCGGGCCAATACTGGCCGTAGGCCGTGACATAGTTGCCGCTCGTCTCACCAAAGACATCCGCGCCGACGTAGACACCGTATTCGTGCAGAATATCCGTGGCATACATCAAAAAGCGCTGGATGGCCTGCGCCTTTGTCTCGCCGTACTCGTTGCGGAAGTCGATATCGCCCGAGGCTTCGTATTGGTCCGTATTGTCCGGGAAGCGGACATAGTCGAACTGGATCTCGTTAAAGCCCATGGTCTGCACTGCGTCGATAGCCAGCGCGGCCTTATACTCCCAGACATAGCGGCAGAAGGCACTCGGCCAGTAGCTGGCTGCGACATACAGCGGCTCGCCGGAGCCGTCGGCAATGGCGTACTCGGGATGATCCTGGCAGAAGAAGGAGTCGTTGAAGGTTGTCAGACGGCCGATCACATAGAATCCTGCGTCCTTGATTTTCTGAATGACTGCCTGATAATCTGCGACGGAGTTTTGGGCGTACTGATACGCCGTGGGGGAATATTCCTCGTACACAGGCGAATCGTAGCCGATGGACGTGCCATCCATGATGTTGACGACGAAGGCGTTGATCTTCGTCGATTTTGCGTATTCGATGTACTTGTCGATATCTTTTAAAATTGCCGGGTCGCAGGTAAGATAAATTGCGTAGCACGGGTTCGGCATTTTGTTGTCTTCAAAGCTTGCCTTCGTGCGTGGGAAATAATCAAGGCTTTCCGCGTCGCCGCCGCCCCACTTATCACCGCGTCCGGCGTGGATGGCGTAGACGCCGAAACGGTCATAGACGTCGTTGGCCTCCTCCTGCACCGTCGAGACATACTGGCCGCTGATGTAGCCCGTCTGACCCTGATAGGCTACCTGATATAAATCAACGATGCCGTCCGTCGTACCCTCGTAACTCAGGACCTGTAGTTCTGCTCCTTTTTCAACCAACGTGCCGAGTTCGAGCGTGTCTTTGTCTACGCGGAGGTTCTGCGGCGTGCGGACATAGACAGCCTTCTCGGCAACCACAGCAGCGGGATCCTGTGTCAGATTTTCCTCGGAGACATAGCCGCAGTCCAGCGTGGAGAAATAGGTCAGATAATACCGGATGCCGTCGCGTTCGACGGATTTGTCGGTCGAATAGGTGATCTGCATGCCGCGTGCGACTGTCCCGGCCTCGGAGAGTTCTTCGGTGTAATACGGCACCTGCGTCGTAATGGCGCAGATAAAGCCCGACTCATAGCGCGGCGTTTCGTCCTGCGTCGTCTCCGGCGCAGGCGCTTCCTTGGGCGCGGCCCCGGCGATCACGCAGACGAACAGGATCAGCGCGATCATAATCAGGACCGTGATCATCACGCCCCAGGTGTGCTCGCGCAAAAACCGCTTCAGCTGCGCCAGCCTCTTTGCGCGCAGCTTCTGCTTTGCCGTGGCGGGCATTCGCTTTGTTCTGCGTAGTTTCATATACACTCCCAAGCGTCCGCGCAGCGGCGGGCGCTGTTTATCAAGATAAGGGCATTATACTACATTTTGATCAGGATTTCTACCTTTTTTGGAATATCGTCCCTGATCTAGCCTGAATTTTCCCGCTTATTTTGCGTTTTTCCTCCACTTTGCGAAAAATCTCTTTTTTCTTCGACACGCATATGATAGGATAAGAGGCAAGATATCCTGTTCAAAGTGAGGCCATATTTATGCTTGGAGTTCTTGTCAACGCGCTTGCCATTCTCGCCGGAGGCTCGGTCGGGCTGCTGGCAAAGAAGGGCATCCCGGAAAAAATCACAAACGCGATCATGACCGCGATCGCGCTCTGCGTGATCTATATCGGCGTCAGCGGGATGCTGAAGGGCGAAAATACGCTCGTGCTGATCGTGTCAATGGTGCTCGGCACCGCCGTGGGGACGCTTCTGGATCTCGACGGGCGCATTGAGCGCCTCGGCGGCAGGATCGAGCGCCGCTTCCAGCGCGGCGGGAAGCGGACCCCCATCGCCGAGGGCTTTGTGACGGCGTCGCTCCTGTTTTGCGTGGGCGCGATGGCGATCCTCGGCAGTTTCAACGCCGGTCTGAAGCAGGACTATGAGCTGCTGTTCACAAAATCCCTGCTCGACGGCATTTCGTCTTGTATGCTGTCCGTCTCGCTGGGGCTGGGCGTGCTGTTTTCCTCCGTGCCCGTGTTCGTGTATCAGGGGTTGCTTGCCCTTCTGGCGCACGTGATCGCGCCGCTGCTGTCCGACGCGGCCATCGCGGAGATCACGTGCTGCGGCTCGGTGATGATCCTTGCCATCGGCCTTAATATGCTGCACCTCACGAAGATCAAGACCGCCGACCTCCTGCCCGCCGTGCTGTTCGCGCCGGTACTCACATGGGCGTTCTCCTTCCTGCCGCTGTGACTCCGCAGCGGTCTGGTTCAGAAGCAACTGGCAGCAAAACCGCACGCACCCAAGCCGGACGCTCCTGGCTGCTGCTTCTCTTAAATGAGCGCCCGGCCATACCGGCGGTTCCCACGGTTTCCCTTGCAAACACTGGATTTTGTGGTATGATAATAAAAAATGAACGTATGAGGTTTTTCTATGATCACCATTTCCAACCTTGCCATGCAGTTTGGCGGCTCTGTGCTGTTCAAGCAGGTCGATCTGCAGTTTACGCCCGGCAGCTGCTACGGCATTATCGGCGCCAACGGCGCGGGCAAATCGACGTTTTTGAAGCTCCTGTCTGGCGAGCTGGAGCCGACATCCGGCGAAATTTTCATCAAGCCCGGCGCGCGGATGTCCGTTCTGAAGCAGGATCAGAACCAGTACGACGCGTATACCATTCTCGACACCGTCATCATGGGCAACCAGCACCTGTACGACGTGATGAAGGAGAAGGACGCGCTTTATGAAAAGCCGGATTTCTCCGAGGAGGACGGGATGCGTGCGAGCGAGCTTGAGGCGGAGTTTGCCGACATGGACGGCTGGGAGGCCGAGTCCGACGCGTCAAAGCTTTTGCAGGGCCTCGGCATCCCGGTGGAGCTGCACGATGATCTCATGGCCAACACCGACCCGCGTCTGAAGGTCAAGGTGCTGCTTGCGCAGGCGCTGTTCGGCAAGCCCGATATCGTCATGCTCGACGAGCCGACGAACAACCTTGATATCGAGGCCATCAACTGGCTCGAGGATTTTATTCTGGATTATGAGGACACCGGCCTTGTCATCGTCGTCAGCCACGACCGTCATTTCCTCAACACCGTCTGCACGCATATCGTCGATATCGACTACGGCAAGATCAAGATGTATGTCGGCAACTATGATTTCTGGTACGAATCCTCCCAGCTCATCCAGCAGCTCATCCGCAATAAGAATAAGCGTGCCGAGGAAAAAATCGCAGAGCTGCAGACCTTCATCGCCCGCTTCGCGGCCAACAAGGCCAAGAGCAAGCAGGCGACCTCCCGCCGCAGGCTGCTCGACAAGATGACCGTCGAGGAAATGCCCGCGTCCTCGCGCCGGTACCCGTTCGTGGGCTTTGAGCGCGAACGCGAGGTCGGCAAGGACATCCTGTTCGTGACGGATGTGTCCAAGACTATCGACGGCGTGAAGCTTCTGGATAAAGTCTCGTTCATTGTCAATAAGAATGATAAGATCGCCTTTGTCGGCGAAAACGAGCTGGCGCAGACGACGCTCTTTAAAATTCTCATGGGCGAGCTGGAGCCGGACGAGGGCAGCGTCAAATGGGGCCAGACCGTCACGACCAGCTATCTGCCGAAGGACAACACCGCCTATTTTGAGGGCTGCTCCGACTCGCTTGTCGACTGGATCCGGCAGTATTCGGCGAAAAAGGACGACGTGTACCTGCGCGGCTTCTTGGGCCGGATGCTGTTTTCCGGCGAAGAGGTCTTCAAGCCCGTGAATGTGCTGTCCGGCGGCGAAAAGGTCCGGTGTATGCTCTCGCGCATGATGCTCTCGGGCGCGAACGTGCTGTTGCTTGACCAGCCGACGAACCATCTGGACATGGAGGCCATTCAGGCCGTCAACAAGGGCCTGTGCGCCTTCCCCGGCAACATTCTCCTTGCCTCGCACGACCACGAACTCCTGCAGACCACCTGCAACCGCGTCATCGAGTTCCAGCCCGACGGCACCATCATTGACCGCCTCTGCTCCTACGACGACTACGTCGCATGGAAGCTGGCGAAGGAAGCATAATAAAAGAGGTTTTTATGGACATTCCGTATCAGGAGATCAACAGCAAAACCATCGACCGCTGGGTCGAGGAAGGCTGGGAATGGGGGAAGCCTGTTTCCCACGAGGAATATGAAAAGGCAAAGGCCGGTACGTGGGACGTCAAGCTGACGCCGGTCAAATTCGTCCCGCACAGCTGGCTCGGCGAGCTGAAAGGCAAGCGCGTGCTGGGGCTGGCCTCCGGCGGCGGGCAGCAGATGCCCATTTTCGCCGCGCTGGGGGCGCAGTGCACGGTACTGGACTATTCGCAGCGGCAGCTGGATTCCGAGAAACTGGTCGCGGAGCGGGAGGGCTATGACATTACCATCGTCCGCGCCGACATGACCAAGCGCCTGCCGTTTGACGAAAACAGCTTTGATCTGATCTTCCATCCCGTCTCCAACTGCTACGTCTACGCAGTGCTGCCCATCTGGCGCGAATGCGCACGGGTCTTAAAGCCCGGCGGACGGCTGCTGGCCGGGCTTGACAACGGCCTGAACTTCGCCTTCGACGAGGACGAAACGCGGATCATCAACACGCTCCCGTTCAACCCGCTCGAGGATGAGGAGCAGATGCGGCAGCTGGAAAAGGACAAAAGCGGCGTTCAGTTTTCCCACACCGCGCACGAGCAGCTCACGGGCCAGCTCAAGGCGGGATTGCAGCTGCTGGACCTCTATGAGGACACCAACGGCTATGGCAATCTGCACGCGCACAACATCCCCACCTACTGGGCGACGCTTGCAAGAAAGGCATAAGGCAGCACCGCACAATTGTGTCGGCGCGCTTCGGCGCAGCTTTTCCGCCAATTTCGCGGTTGGAAGCGTTTGAAATACATACAGTATTCCCGCGCTTTTCAGACCTTGACTTGACGAAAAACTCTCACCGGATCAGCTTGCCGAATGGTGCGGTGCTGCCATAACATCATACAGGGGGAGGACGGCTTCGTCCTCCCTCCCTTGGTCATGTGCAGCTATGGCGGCTGAAAAAGCCTATACGGAGCGCCTCAGCATCTGCTGCGCGCAGGCAAGCATCCAGAATACGCTGCCCGCGTAGATCAGAAGCTCCGGCAGCTGCGCGCCCGCAAGGCTGATTGCGCCGAACAGAACGCCCAGCAGCGAATAAAACGCCAGCCGGCGCCGTGCGCCCCGCTCAAAGCTGAACGCGCCCGCGTGATAGCTTGCCAGCATGAACGCGATCATGGCGAACAGCGAGAAGCAGTAGTCCAGAATCGCAGGATTGATCTCCCAGTGGCGGAAATCGCGGAAGAGCTTCGCAACATAGAACAGCACAACGAAGACGGAAAACGCCGCCGACGGCTTTTTTTTCTTCCACCGCAGCACGGCCCCCGCGCCGAGCGAAAGTCCGGCCAGCAGGCCGAGCAGGCTCACGAGCATCTGCGCAATAGAGCCCCGGAAGCTGAGCACGCAGCCCGCGATCAGCCCCAGCGCACCGAGCAGCGAAAACGTCAGATCCTGCCCGCTGGGCCGGTAGACGGCTTCATAGGCAGACTGCTTTTCCAGACTGACCGCAGCGAGTGCAAAGACGAAGACCATCAGGATGCTGAACGCGATCAGCGGGACGCTGCTGCCGCCGGACAGCTGCGTCATGCGAAAAAAGTAACCGGCGATGGCGGAAAGGATCGCGGCGTAGACGACGCCGATCATGCCGGATTTCTGCTTCATATCTCAAATACCCCCAAGCGAGCTTCATTTCATATAGTATAGCACACACGCGGGGGAAATGACACCCCGCAGACAGGAATTTGCGTTTTTTTCGCGCACAGTGCGCTTTTGCGCAGATCAGGGCGAAAAAAGAAGGAAAAAAACAAGAAATTCCGGGACAAATACAGAAATACTCCTTGCAATTTCCGCCCGCGGATGCTATAATAAGGCCATCTTGATAGTATTTTACTTGAGAGTGGGGAATTGCTCCCCACTCTTTCTTGCTGGTAAGGGGGATTTTTCATGAAGGTAACGGAGCAGGTGGCGCAGTTTGCAGAACCTGTCGTGCAGGCGCACGGCTGTACGCTCTGGGATGTGGAATATGTCCGCGAGGGCGGAGAATGGTTCCTGCGTCTGTACATCGACAAGGACGGCGGCGTGGATATCTCCGACTGCGAGGCCATTTCCCGCGCGCTCGATCCGATCCTCGATGAAAAGGACCCCGTGCCGGACAGCTACAATTTTGAGGTCTGCTCGGCAGGACTCGAACGGCAGCTGAAGCGCCCGTCTGATTTTGAACAGTTTATGGGCAGTTCTGTTTCGGTCAAGCTGTTCAAACCCATAGGCGGCGCGAAGGAATTCATCGGGAAGCTCGCGGGCTATGCGGACGGCGCCGTGACCATCGACACCGCAGGAACCACATATACATTCCAGAAAAACGAGGTCGCGCAGGTGCGGCTTCACGTCGAGTTTTAAGGGAGGAATTTAGAAAATTATGAATGCCGAAATTTTTGCAGCGCTTGCGCAGCTTGAAAAAGAACGCGGGATCCCGCAGAGCTACATGGTCGAGAAGATCACGCAGGCTCTCGTCGCTGCATACAAAAAGGACAAGGACGGCTACACCGACAACGTCTTCGTCGAGGTCAAGGACAACGATATGCATATGTACGTGCAGAAGGAGGTCGTCGACGACGTCATCACCCCCGCCACGGAAATTACGCTCGACGCGGCCCGCAGAATCAGCAAGACCGCGCAGCTGGGCGACCTTGTAAACGTCGACGTGCAGACAAAGGACTTCGGCCGTATCGCCGCGCAGACGGCCAAGCAGGTCATCATCCAGGGTATCCGCGAAGCAGAGCGCGGCATGGTCTTCGACACGTTCTCGTCCAAGGAGCACGAGATTCTCACCGGCACGGTGCTGCGCATCGAGCCTGCGACCAACGACATGACCATCCGCATCGGCGGCGGCAACGACAAGACCGACGCCATGCTCTCCGCGTCCGAGCAGGTCCGCACGGAGTATTATCACGAGGGTGACCTCATCCGCGTCTACGTCGTCGAGGTCCGCCGCTCCACCAAAGGCCCGCAGGTCATCGTCTCCCGGACGCATCCGGGCCTTGTCAAGCGCCTGTTCGAGCTTGAGGTTCCGGAGATCGCCTCCGGCCTTGTTGAGATCAAGTCCATCGCCCGCGAGGCAGGCTCCCGCACGAAGCTGGCCGTCTACGCCTCGCAGGACGGCATCGATCCGGTCGGCGCCTGCGTCGGCACGCGCGGCGCAAGAGTCGGCGCGGTCGTGAACGAGCTGCACGGCGAAAAGATGGACATCATCGTCTGGTCGGAGGACCCGGCGAAGTTCGTCGCTGCGGCGCTTTCCCCGGCGGATGTCAAATCCGTGACGCTCCTGCCCGGCAGCGCGAAGGCCTGCCGCGTGATCGTCCCGGACGATCAGCTGTCGCTCGCCATCGGCAAGGAGGGCCAGAACGCCCGTCTCGCCGCCCGCCTGACCGGCTACAAGATCGACATCAAGCCCGCCTCGCAGGAGCAGGAGCTCAAAGCGATCGACGCGCAGCCGGACGAAGCGCCGGAAGACGCCGAGCCGCAGGCGTAAGCCTGCTTCTGAAAAGGAGGCGCGCATATGCAGAAAAAAATTCCCATGCGCCAATGCGTTGGCTGCCGGGAAATGAAGGCGAAAAAAGAACTGGTCCGCGTGGTCAGAAGCCCGGAGGGGGAAATTTCCCTCGATTTCCGGGGCAAGGCTCCCGGCCGCGGCGCATATGTCTGCCCGCAGGCCGAATGCCTCAGGCGGGCGATCAAGTCCAGGGCGCTCGAGCGGGGGCTTGACTGCCAGATCCCGCAGGAGATCTACGATCAGCTCCTTTTGAGAATGGAGGCGGGCGATCATGACTGACCAGCAGCAAAAGGCGCTGCGCCTGCTGGGCCTTGCCCGCCGCGCACGGCTTCTGGAGATCGGCGAGGAGCCGGTCGGCATCGTCTGCCGCAGCGGCAAGGCGAAGCTTCTATTGGTAGCAAAGGACGCCGGCGACCATACCTTCCGCCGGGCACGCTCCTTTGTTTCGGGCAGCAAATGCCCGTATATCTGCGCGCCGTACACCAAAGACGAGCTGGGGAACGGACTGGGCTGCAATGCCTGCGCGCTGTGCGCGTTTACCGATCCCGCGTTTGCAAAATCGTTTCTTGAGGCACTGGGCGATCCGGGACATGATGAGATCCTGACCCAGCTGACCGTGCAGACGCAGCGCGTCCTGAAGCGCCGGCAGGAGGCGCAGGCGCACAGAAAGAATGTCAAAACAGGGAAGAAATAACTGGAGGTGGCTGTATTGAGTATTGAAGTGAAACAGAAGATCAAGGATGTCGCGGACGATTTTGCGATGTCGGCCAAGAAGCTGATCGAGATCGTCGGGAAGTTCTATGAAAAGCCGAAAAGCAGCTCCCAGAATTTATCGGAAGACCAGCTGAACGTGATTTTTGACTATATCACGCAGCAGAACCAGATTGATTCGATCGAGCAGGTCTTTGCTGCAGCTGCGCAGAAGAAGGAAGCGCCCGCTCCCGTGCCCGCACAGCAGGCAAAGCCCGCCGCACCCGCGCAGACCGCGCAGGCCGGGAACCAGCCGCGTCCGCAGGGCGGTCAGAGCCAGCCGCGCCCGCAGCAGCAGGGGAATGCGCCGCGTCCGCAGCAGAACGGCCAGCGCCCGGCGCAGCCGCAGGGCGGCCAGAACCAGCCGCGCCCGCAGCAGACTGCTGCCCAGCCTGCCGCCAAGCAGCCGCAGCCCGAGCGCAAGCGCGAGCGCCGCGTCATCGACACCAGCGCCGTCACGGTCAATGCTGACCGCTATGACGACCGCGTCGATTCGCTCGTCTCCGACCGCGTGCAGAATTATTCCAGCGGCAAGCAGAAGATCGGCAGCAAGAATAAAAAGCAGCAGCAGGCCAAGCGCTTCGGCACAAAGTCCCGCTCCGAGGAGCAGGAGAAAATGCGCCGCCTCCAGCTTGAAATTGCCAAGAAGGCGCAGCTGGTCGTCAAGATCCCCGACGAGATCACCGTCGGCGAGCTGGCCTCCCGCATGAAAAAGACGGTGGCCGAGGTCATCAAGTGCCTGCTGAAAAACGGCGTCATGGCCACGGTCAACCAGACCATCGACTTTGACACGGCGGAGTTCGTCGCCACCGAGCTTGGCTGCAAGGTCGAGCACGAGGTCATCGTCACCATCGAAGAGCGTCTGTTCGACGACCATCAGGACACCGCAGACGAGCTTGTTACCCGTCCGCCGGTCGTGGTCGTCATGGGCCACGTCGACCATGGCAAGACGAGCCTGCTCGACTATATCCGCCACGCGAAGGTCGCGGCCGGAGAGGCTGGCGGCATCACGCAGCACATCGGCGCGTATACCGTTGAAATCAATGGCCAGCCCATCACCTTCCTCGACACGCCGGGCCACGCGGCCTTTACCGAGATGCGTGCACGCGGCGCGATGTGCACCGATATCGCCATTCTTGTCGTCGCCGCTGACGACGGCATCATGCCGCAGACCATCGAGGCCATCAACCACGCCAAGGCGGCCAAAATTCCCATCATTGTAGCTGTCAATAAGATGGATAAGCACGGTGCAAACCCCGACCGCATCCTGACCCAGCTGACCGAGCACGGTCTGACCCCGGCAGAATGGGGCGGCGAAACAGAGGTTTGTAAGATCTCTGCCAAGACGGGCGCAGGCATCGACGAACTGCTTGAGACGGTCATCCTGACCGCCGAGATGGAAGAGCTCAAGGCCAACCCGAACCGTGCGGGCAAGGGCTGCGTTCTTGAAGCGCGTCTGGACAAGAACCGCGGCCCGATCGCAACGCTGCTTGTCCAGAACGGCACGCTGCGTCAGTCCGACCTTATCATTGCGGGCACGGCTGTGGGCCGCGTGCGTGTCATGACGAACGACAAGGGCGCGCAGGTCAAGGAGGCAGGTCCGTCCGTCCCGGTCGAGATCACCGGCCTTGCCGAGGTCCCATCTCCCGGCGACGAGTTCAGCGTCGTCTCCGACGAGCGCATGGCACGTCAGCTTGTCGAGCAGCGCAAGCAGAAGATCAAGGACGACGCCAACAAGCTCAACCAGAAGGTCACGCTCGAAAGCCTCTTCTCCAAGCTGCAGGAGGGCGAAATGAAGGAGCTGAACCTCATCGTCAAGGCGGACGTGCAGGGCTCTGCCGAGGCGGTCAAGGCGTCGCTCGAAAAGCTGTCGAACGAGGAAGTGCGCGTGCGCGTCATCCACGCGGGCGTCGGCGCGATCAACGAGTCCGATATTCTGCTGGCCTCCACGTCCAACGCCATCGTCATCGGCTTCAACGTCCGCCCGAACGAGCTGGCGCAGGCCGCCGCGAAGCGTGACAAGGTCGATATGCGGATGTACCGCGTCATTTATGATGCCATCAACGAGATCACCGACGCCATGAAGGGTATGCTTGCGCCCAAGTTCCGCGAGGCCATCATCGGCCACGCCGAGGTCCGTCAGACCTATAAGGTCTCCGCCATCGGCACCATCGCGGGCTGCTACGTCAAGGACGGCAAGATCACGCGCGACGCGTCTGTCCGCGTTCTGCGCGACAATATCGTCATCCATGAGGGCAAGCTCGGCTCCCTGCAGCGCTTCAAGGACGCGGTCAAGGAGGTCGCGGCCGGTTACGAATGCGGTATGTCGATCGAGAAGTTCAACGACATTAAGGAAGGCGACATTTTTGAATGCTTCGTTATGGAGCAGATCAAGGAGTAAGGACGGTATGGTCAGCGCCGGAAAATCGGCGCTGGCCAACCTGATTGTTTACAAGGAGGTACTATGGCTTCCAACCGAATTGGCCGGATCAACGAGGAGATCCAGCGGGAGCTGGCGGAGCTGATCCGCTCGCTGAAGGACCCGCGGGTGCAGACCATGATCTCCATCACGCGCGTGGACACCACGCCCGATCTGCGCTACAGTAAAATTTATGTGAGTGTGCTGGAAGAGGCCCGGTCGCAGGACGCGCTGCGCGGCCTGAAGTCCGCGGGCGGCTGGCTGCGGCGCGAGCTTGGCAGCCGTCTGCAGCTGCGCTATACGCCGGAGCTTGTCTTCACGCTCGACGATTCGCTCAAATACGGCGCGCATATGTTCGATCTTCTCGAGAAGCTCGAACGGCAGGAGGCTGCGCGGGAGGCGGAGAAGGCCAATGACGAGGGCTGAATTCTGCGCGTTTGCGCGCGCACATGACAACTTTGTCATCCTGACCCACCGCCGCCCGGACGGCGACACCATCGGCAGCGCAGGCGCGCTGTGCCTCGGCCTGCGGCAGCTGGGCAAGACGGCGTTTGTCCTGACGAACGAGCAGTTCACGCCCCGCTTCGATCCGTTTCTGGACGGGCTTGTCTGCGAGGCGCTGCCCGCAGGCGCGACCGTCATTTCGGCGGATATCGCGTCCGAGGGCCTTTTGTCCTTCGATGCGGTGCGCATGGGCCTCACGCCCGTCTGCGCGGTCGACCATCACGGCAGCAATTCTCTTGCCTGCCCGAAGCTCGTCGAGGCGGACAAGGCCGCCTGCGGCGAGATCATCCACGCGATCCTGCTGGAGCTTGGCGTGACCGTTACAAAACGGATCGCGGAGTGCCTGTATGTGGCGATCTCGACGGACACGGGCTGCTTCAAATTTTCCAACACCACGTCCAATACCCATCGCACGGCCGCTGCGCTGATCGAGGCGGGCGCGGACGTGTATCCCATCAACAAGCTCTTTTTCGATACCAAGAGCTTTTCCCGCCTCCGGATGGAGGCAAAGCTGACGGAGACGATGGAGTTTTACGCAGACGGAACGGTCGGCGTGTGCGTCATGCCCAAGCGTCTGCTTGCGGAATTCTCCGCCACGGAGGACGATCTGGACTCGATCTCCGGCTTCGCCCGCAGCATTGAGGGCGTGCGGATCGGCGTCATGATCCGCGAGGTCGAGGACGGCCTCGGCAAGATCAGCCTGCGCACCGAAGCGCCGTATGACGCGGCGCAGATCTGCGGCCTGCTCGGCGGCGGCGGCCATGCCGCTGCGGCGGGAGCCAGCGTCCCCGGCGGCATCGAGGGCGCGAAAGCAGCCATTTTGCAGGCGCTGCGCGACAGCGGCGTGAAGCTTTGAGGAGAACCTATGGCAAACGGAATCCTTGTGATCGACAAGAGCGCCGGTTGGACGAGTCAGGATGTGGCGGCCAAGCTGCGCGGCGTATTTCATGAACGCCGCGTCGGCCACGGCGGCACGCTCGACCCGATGGCAACCGGCGTTCTGCCCATTTTTATCGGCCGCGCGACAAGAGCGGCAGAATTTCTGGAATCGGCGGAAAAGGAATACATCGCGGGCCTTCGCCTCGGCACTGTGACCGACACGCAGGACACGAGCGGGACTGTCCTCGAAACGCATCCCGTGACCGTCACGCGGGCGGATGTGCAGGCCGCGCTCCAGCGCTTCCTCGGCCCGATCGAGCAGATCCCGCCCATGTATTCCGCCATTAAAATCGGCGGCCAGAAGCTCTATGAGCTGGCCCGCAGGGGCAAAGAGGTCGAGCGGAAGCCCCGCAGCATCACCATCCACGAGCTGGAGCTGCTGGAAGGGGAGGGGACGGAGTATGTTCTTCGCGTCCGCTGCTCCAAGGGGACGTATGTCCGCACACTCTGCCACGATCTGGGCAGCGTGCTCGGCTGCGGCGGCTGTATGTCGTCCCTGCGCCGGACACGGGCCGGAAGCTTTGCGCTTTCGCAGGCCGTCACGATGCAGCAGGTGCTGGATTTTGCGGCAGAACACGATCCGCAGGAGCTTCTCATGCCCGTCGACGCGGTTTTTTCGGTACATCCGCCGCTCATCGTCACACTGGGACAGGCTGCAAGGCTCAAAAACGGCGCACAGGTCAGGGACTGGCAGTTCCGGTCCGGAACCTATCGCGTCTACGCCGAGGACGGCGAGTTTCTGCTGCTTGGCCGCGTGGAAAACGGGCTGCTTACCACCATCAAGAGCTTTTTCGAGGTGAACACACTTGCAACATGACCGCGTTCTGGCCCTCGGCTTTTTTGACGGCATCCACCTGGGCCATGCCGCGCTTCTGAATAAAACGCGCGAGCGTGCGCGGGAGCTTAGCCTTACCCCGGCGGCCATGAGCTTTGACACGCATCCGGATACGCTCGTGTTTGGGACAAGCGTACCGCTTCTCAATACCATGGCCGAGCGCGAGCTTCTCATGCGCAGGCTCTGCGGCATCGAAGAGGTCATTTTCGCGCACTTTGACGAGGCGATGATGCACATGCCGTGGGAGGTCTTCATCGAGGACTATCTCGTCCGGCAGCTGCGCTCCCGCCATGTGGTCTGCGGGCACGATTTCCATTTCGGCGACCGGGGACAGGGGAATCCCGACCGGCTGCGCGCAAAATGCCGCGCGCTCGGCGTCGGCTGCGACGTGATCCCGGAAATTCAGCTGGACGGGCAGTGCGTCAGCTCAACGGCCATCCGCGCGCTTCTGCGCTCCGGCGACTGCAAAACTGCCGCGCGTCTGCTCGGCCACGGCCAGCTTGTGACCGGCACCGTGCAGAAGGGTGCGGGCAGGGGAGCCGGGCTTGGCTTCCCAACGGCGAATCTGCCGTTTTCCCCGGACGTGCTCGTCCCCGCCTTCGGCGTCTACCGCGCGGAGGCGGAGCTTGACGGCAGGCGCTATCCCGCCTGCGTCAACATCGGCGTCCATCCGACGCTCGGCGCGCTGTCTGCGCCGGTGCTGGAGGCCAATCTGATCGGCTTCTCCGGCAATCTATATGGAAAGGAACTTGCAATCTGGCTGGAGGATCATATCCGCGGGGAACTGCGCTTTGAAAGCGTGCAGGCGCTGCGTGACCGCGTTTTGTATGACCGGCAGCTGGTCGCAGACTTTTATCAGACATGATTTTTGAACGCATCGGCGCTTCCCATCCGCTGTTTGAAGCGTCGTTTACCCTTTACGAAGCCAGCTTCCCGCCCAACGAGCGGCGCACGCGGGAAGACCATCTGCGCGCCTTGCAGGACGAGGACTTTTTCCCGCTCGGCGCAGTCGAGGGCGGAAAGATGCTGGCGGATGTGTTTTTATGGGAGACAGAGGACTTCTGCTATCTTGAGCATTTTGCTGTTCAGCCGTCTCTGCGCGGCCACGGGACTGGCAGCACGCTGCTCCGGCAGCTTTTGCAGCGGGAAAAGCCCCTGATTCTGGAGATCGAGCTGCCGGAGGACGAGATTACCTGCCGACGCAAGCATTTTTACGAGCGAAACGGCCTGTGTGCGCAGCCGTACCGGCACGTGCAGCTTCCATTTCAGGGCGGCGGTCCCATTGTTCCGCTTGTCATCATGTCAAACCGGAATCTAAGCGCGCAGCAGTGCCGCGCATTTCAACAATATCTGCTGAACCGTGTCGTCCGGTACACGCAGTACCGGAAAACGCTTGACATGGCTGATATAATTGACATATAATACACATCGTATGATTGCCGGAGGGAGGTGTGTTCCATGGCGGAGGGCGTGAAGATCGCCGCGCGGAACCAGAAAGCGTTCCATGAATATTTCATCGATGAAAAATTCGAGGCCGGCATCGAACTCACCGGAACCGAGGTCAAATCCATCCGCCTCGGCACGCTCAGCCTGAAGGAAGCCTGGTGCCAGATCAAGGACGGGCAGCTTTTCATCCGGCAGATGCACATCGCGCCCTACGAGCAGGGCAATATCTTCAACAAGGATCCGCTTCGCCCGCGCAGGCTGCTCATGCACAAGCGTGAGATCATGCGGCTGTACGGCAAGGTGAAGCAGGACGGATATGCGCTGATCCCGCTGAGCGTTTATTTCCGCGGCAGTCTCGTCAAGGTCGAGGTTGCGCTTGCAAGGGGCAAAAAGCTCTACGACAAGCGTGACGACGCCGCAAAGAAGGACGCCAAGCGCCAGATCGACCGCGCAATGAAAGGACGGTAATCCCATGGAAAATCCCATTATGACCCTCACAATGGCAGACGGCGGCAAGATCGTCTGCGAGCTCTACCCCGACAAAGCGCCGCAGAGCGTCCGCAACATGATCTCCCTTGCCAACAAGGGCTTTTACGACGGCCTGATCTTCCACCGCGTTATTTCCGGCTTCATGATCCAGGGCGGCTGCCCCAAGGGCACCGGCACCGGCGGCCCCGGCTACTGCATCAAGGGCGAGTTCAAGCTCAACGGCGTGAAGAACAATCTCAGCCACAAGCGCGGCGTTCTGTCCATGGCCCGCGCGCAGGCAGCCAACTCCGCCGGCAGCCAGTTCTTCATCATGCACGAGGACGGCGAATTTCTGGACGGCCAGTATGCCGCGTTCGGCAAGGTGCTCGAGGGCATGGACGTTGTCGATAAAATCGCTGCTGTGAAGACCGACGGGAACGACCGCCCGCTCACCGAGCAGAAGATCGCCTCTATCCGCGTCGACACCAGAGGCGAGGAATACCCCGAGCCCGACAAACTCCGCGACCCCTACGGACGCGGATGACCGCAGCCGTCATTACCGGCGCGTCCGCCGGACTCGGCGCGGAGTTCACGCGTCAGCTTGTGCGGGAATTCCCGGAGATCGAGGAATTCTGGCTCATCGCCCGCCGCGTGGGCAAGCTCGAAGAGCTGGCGCAGCAGTTCCCGGAAAAGAAGTTCGTCTGCATGGGCCTGAACCTGCTCGACCCCAAAAGCTTCCGCTATCTCGGCGAAAAGCTGGCCGAGCAGAAGGCCGATGTGCGCGTGCTCGTCAATAACGCGGGCTGCGGCACGACGGGCAATATCGGCTCAAGCGCGTCGCCGGCAGACGTCATGCGCGTGGTCGACCTCAATGTCCGCGCGCTCACCATGGTCACGCAGACTGTCGTGCCGTTTATGACGCGCGGCGCGAAGATCATCAACGTCTCGTCCATCGCGGCCTTCTGCCCCACGCCCCGCATGACGGTCTACAGCGCCTCCAAGGCGTATGTCTCCGCCTTTACCGGCGGCATCGCCGACGAGCTGCGCCCCAAGGGCATTTCCGTTACGGCTGTCTGCCCCGGCCCGATGAAGACCGAGTTCTTCGACGCTGCGGGCGACCATGACCTGTTCGGCAATATCCCGTGGTGTGACCCGGTAAAGGTCGTCGCCGGGACGATCCGGGCAGCAAAAAAGGGCCGGACGTTCTACACGCCGACGGCATTTAATAAATTCTATCGCTTCGTGGCAAAACTCCTGCCCATGAAGTGGATGATAAAAGCAACGAGAGTCTAATTTAGAGTTTTCCAGCGATCCGCAGCGGTTTTCCGCTGCCATATGGGGCTGCACTGGTTTCGACGGGGGCAGTGAGGCTGGATAAGCGGGCGGAGGCGCCTGGCCTCCATAAAACGGGCAATTTTTCTAAATTAACTGACAACACTTACGTTGCTCAGGCTGCCTAATTAGGCAGCCCGTCCTCCCCGGAAGGGCCACGAGCCGGGCTTGGGCGTGATCTAGTGGCGTCCGTGAACGCAGTAAGCTTTGCCTGCGTCATGCATCATGAAGCTACCAAGGCGCGGAGAGTGTCTGCTCCCGCCGCGCCGAGGGAATGTAAATAACAGACTGCGCCCGGAGAAAGTCCAGTCAAGTTGCTTTCGGACAGGGGTTCGATTCCCCTCAGCTCCACCATAAGTCCACCGTAATTTTGATAGAATTACGGTGGACTTTTTGTATAAAGAAAACCACCGGCAATGCCGGTGGTTCCAAAAAGCTTTAGCTATGCATAGAAAAAATGTCCTCCT